>Ga0209537_1000336_pt1 | contig 57781 bp, 52 predicted proteins | sample BioPla4DNA1_FD_187698 | JGI IMG/M metagenome (GOLD analysis project Ga0209537, IMG submission 187698) | Biogas fermentation microbial communities from Germany - Plant 4 DNA1 (SPAdes) (version 2) | ecosystem: Engineered > Bioreactor > Anaerobic > Digestate | place: Bielefeld, North... | reverse complement strand
CTGAAACATTTATGTATGTCCTTTCTGTTATATTTTGTGTTGCAACTTAATTATAACAAGGATTTATCATAAATGTTTTTTATTTTATTGATTTGTAAAATTATTCAAGTATTTTTGCACTATTATAGTATTTATATATTATTTAACTGCATTTTCCATATCCCTTAATACAACATCTGCACCCTTAAATCCAGGTCCTCCTATATACCAAGCAGTTGGTTCAACATAAATAATATGTCCATTCTTGTAAGCATCAGTGCTCTTAATTAAATCATTATCTAAAGTTTCTTGAGCTGTAGCTTTTCCTTCTCCACTGCCTGTAGCATAAGTTCTATCTAATACTATTAAGAAATCCGGATTCTTTTCTTTAATGTATTCATTAGTTACTTCTTGTCCATGAGTTGCATCATCTATGTTTGTATCAATTGGTGTAAATCCAAATTCATTATAAACATATCCAAATCTTGAATCTGCTCCTTGAGCACCATAGGAACCTTCATTAACCATTAAGAATAAAGCTGTTGCATTTAAAGCCTTTGTCTTTGAAACTAATTCTTCTTTTCTTGCATTTATTGAAGCTAATTTTTCTTCTACTTCTGCTTCTTTACCAAAAATTTGGCCTAAGACTCTTGCTGTTCTTTCTAATGAAGCAAAATAGTCTCCATCACTTCCTAAGTATAAAGTTGGTGCTAGCTTTTGGAATTCAGCAATTGCTTCTTCTTGTCTTCCTTCGATAATAATTAAGTCAGGTTGTGCTGCTGCTACAGCTTCCATATCATATGATTTTAAGCTTCCTAAATCAATATATTTATCATCTTTATATTTTTCTAAGTATGATGGTATTGATGCCTTTGGAAGTGCCACTGGTTCAATTCCTAGGTCATCCATTATATCTAATGAGGCAAAATCTAAAACTACTACATTTTTAGGATTGTAAGCTACTTCTACTTCCCCCTTTCTATCTGTAACTGTTATAATATCTCCATCTTGATGTTTTGCTGTTTCAACATCAGAATTTGCCTTTGTATTATCCTTACCCTTATATTGTGTAACTCCTAAAATTGCCGCAACTACAAGGATAATTGCAATTATAATTCCTGTTCTTTTTTTCATGTTAAAAATCCTCCTAAAGTATTTTTATATATTAAAGTCATTTATATTTTAAAAATAAATACAAATGTTTTTATTATTAATATTTTGAATGTTAAAGTCCATATCAAAGATATCATTTAATACATCCTTTTGAATTATGTTCATAGCTGTATCATTAGCTACTAACTTCCCATTTTTTAAAGCTACTATATTATCTGAATAACAAGAGGCAAAATTAATATCGTGGATTACAAGAATTATTGTTTTTCCAAGATCTTCTGCCATCTTTTTAAGAAGTTTCATCATTTCAACTGAATGCTTCATATCTAGATTATTTAATGGCTCATCAAGCATTATGTATTCTGTATCTTGGGCTATAATCATAGCAATAAATGCTCTTTGCTTTTGACCTCCACTAAGTTCATCTAAATACTTATCTTCAATATCCTTTAGACTCATATACTCTAATGCATTATCAACCATTTCTATGTCTTCTTTCTTTAACCTTCCTTCACAATAAGGAAATCTACCAAAAGAAACAAGTTCCCTGATTGTTAATCTAACATTTATATTGTTGCTTTGCCTTAGTATTGATAAGGTTTTGGATAATTCTTTTGTATCCCAGTCCTTTAGATTTTTACCATCTATAACTACATCGCCTAAATCCATAGCTATAAGTCTTGAAATCATAGATAATATTGTACTTTTTCCTGCACCATTAGCACCTATAAAAGATGTAATCTTTCCCTTTTCTATATTAAAGGAAACATTATCAACAACTTTTTTATCTCCATATGATTTACAAAGATTTTTTACCTCTATCATACTTTTCCCTCCTTAAGTAATAGCCTTATAAAATATAATCCTCCAACAAAATTAATTATTATACTAATAGTTCCTCCAAAGTTTAAAAGTCTTTCTAATATAAATTGACCTCCAACTAAGGCTATAATGCTTATCAGTATTGATACTGGTATAAGCAAATTGTATTTATAACTTTTTGTCAGCTCATGAGTTAAATTGACTACTAATATACCTAAGAAAGTGATAGGGCCAACTAAAGCTGTTGCTACAGATACTAAAATAGACACAAATGTAAGCATTTTTTTAGTAAATTTATCATAATTAACTCCCAGGTTAATTGCTGTATCTCTTCCTAATGATATAACTTCTATTTTACTTATTTCCTCATAAACTAATGCAAAGATTATAAGAACAACTGCTAAAACTATAAGTAATATGTCCTTATTTATTAAATTAAAAGAAGCATTAATCTTAGCATATAAAGCATCATATTCATTAGGATCTATAATTACCTGCATAAAGCTTGAAATACTTCTAAATAAAGTCCCTATTACTGTTCCCACCAAAAGCAGAAAGAAAATATTATTCTTACCATCCTTTAAAACCAGCTTAAATAGGATCATTGCCAGTATTAACATAAGGCTGCAGTTTACTACAAAATTTACAGGCTTACTTGTAAAAACAATAGATGTCGAACCAAACAAGAATACAACTACTGTCTGTACTAAGCCATATATAGCATCAAGACCCATTATGCTAGGAGTTATTATTCTATTTTGAGTAACCCCTTGAAAGAGCATACTAGAAAGGGCAATGGCACTGCCGGCAATTACAATTGCTATAAGCCTAGGCACTCTTATGTAAAAGCTGTATCTTAAAATTTTAGGATTTAAGCCCCAAAATACATATAAAGCTATGGATATCAAAGCTAATAAGCTAAGCAAAATTATTGTTCTTTTTTTATTGTCCATTATTTATTCCTCCTGAAGATTAAGTAAAGGAATATTGCTCCTCCTATAACACCAACTGTCATTTCAATTGGTATCTCGTAAGGGAATATAATTATACGGCTGATAATATCACAAACAAGTAAAAAACTTGCTCCAAGCATTGCTATAAAAGGCATATTCTTTTGAAGGTTGTCTCCTTTCATTATTGAAACAATATTAGGAATAACTAAACCTAGAAAAGGTATATTTCCAATTACTATAACGACTAAAGCTGATATTAGAGATACAATTATAACTCCAATATTACTTACTAATTTGTAATTAAGCCCAAGTCCTACAGATATGTCTTCTCCCATACCAATTAAGCTAAACTTATTAGCATAAAGGAAAGCTGCTACAAGCAATGGTATAGTCAGATATAACATTTCATAATTTCCTTTTATTATGGTTGTAAAACTTCCCCTAAGAAAAGAACCCATATTTTGACTTAAATCATTTTTATAGGCTATAAAATCAGCTATTGAACCAACAACATTTCCAAGCATTATCCCTACTAGGGGAATAAATATTATATCCTTTACCTTAAGCATTTTTAGTATTCTCATAAAAATAAAAGTTCCTAAAACTGCAAAAATAAATGATATTACTATTTTTTGGCTTGTTGATGGTTTTGGAATTAATACAAGAGCCATTAAAACCCCAAGTTTTGCTGAATCTATAGTTCCTGCTGTTGATGGTGAAACAAATTTATTGTTACCAATCTGCTGCATTATGATTCCACTAATACTCATACCTATTCCAGCAAATAAAATACTTATTAATCTTGGTACACGACTTATGAGTATTATGTCTAACTCCTCTTTTCCTATATTAAAAATACTTATATCTGATACTCCTACAAATAGAGATACTATAGATAATATGACTGTAATTATAAAAAGTAATTTTGTAGATAAATTTTTAGACATAATAACTCTCCTTTACAATTGATAATAATTATCAACACTAAATGAATTATATATGATAATAATTATCATTGTCAATGGTTTTTTAATAAAATATTTCCTTTAAATGAACATTTTTTATAATAGCTGAAATATTTTCTTTCCTTTGCAATAATATCTATTAAAAAGCTATAGTTATTTTCCACAATTTTACTAGAAAGTTCTTATAAAGAATTTAATTTATCAAATGTATTTCTTAGAACATTTAAGAATTTTTATCATAATATGTAGTATATCTGGTATAACTTATGATAATAAAAAGGAGGAACTTAAATGAACATCGATAAATATATAGACGCACTTTATTATGAAGAATTTGAAAAATATGATGACGATTATGATTTTGAATGGGATGAATGGAAGGAAAAAGAATGCAAGAAACGCAGAGAACCTAAATTTAGATGTGTAAAATATCCTGTATGCCCAAAACATTATCCACAACAATATCAATCATGCCAATGTCCTGCACAAATTCAACCACGTTATAAGTGTCATATAGATAAAAATAGAAAAGCATCTGAAACTTGGATTCCTTATGCTTCAGGAGCTGATCTTGATTTAACTATTGCTGCAGGCGGTACTACAGCATCTGCTGCAGTTGGCTTTGGAAGCAGTGGAGCTGTTACTGTTGCTACTACTCTAGGTACTATAAATTTAGTTAATGGAAGTAACTTTGCCTTTGCAGTTCCAAGAGAAGGCTGCTTAAGATCCTTTACAGCATATTTAACAGTAACTGGTGCAATAGATGCTACACTAGGATTAGTTACTGTATACGCTCAGTTATACAGAGCTGAAGCTGGAAGCACTCTATTTACGCCAATTCAAGGGGCAACAATAACCTTCCCTGCTATTTCTAGTACTACAGCTGCAGGTACTACCTTTAATGGTATTATTAAAGGAATAAATTATCCATTATGTGAACAAGACCGTCTATTGCTAGTTTATTCAGCAACTTCTACAACAGCAGCAGGAACAGATCCAATTACTATACCTGTTACTGCAAGCGCAGGAATTTCTATATCATAATCATATTAAAATCTTTAAAATAAAAGTCTTATAAAATAAATAAGGCTGTTATACAACGCCTTCAGTTGTATAACAGCCTTTATTCTATCACTTAAAAAATTATTCTATTAAACATATAAAGTTAAATAAACCATATTAATTAGAACAATTACTAATTTCACATCATATTATATATTATATCAAATACTAACTAAGATAATAAAAAGGGGGGAACTAATATGAAAAATACTAGATATATTGATGAACTATATTATGATGAAATTAAAAGAGCTAATATGCACTTTTGCTGCTGTAAAGATCATATAGAAAATAAAAAATGTCCAAAATGTGGGCCGAAAAAAATAGGTCCAACTATAATTCCTTATTCATCTGATGGAGAACGAGAATTTTCATTTGAGCTAATTAATGGTGTGACTTTAACTACTCTTTCCACTGCTATTGGTTTTGGAGATTCAGCACTCGTAACAATACAGCCAACAGGACTTATCAATGGAGTTGATAATGACGGTATGACAGCCTTTGTTCTTCCTAGAGCAGGTTGCCTACAAACTCTAGCTGTATCTGCCACCGTAACCGATCCATCAGAAATCCCAGCTGGAACAATAATAACAATTATAGCTCAATTATATAAAGCTCAATGTAATAGCAGCATATTTGCTCCTATTCCTGGAACTCAAATTATTCTAGCTCCATCAATCACTTCAAGTACTGTTGTAGGAACAGTATTTAACGGATGCGTAGATAATTTAAATTATTCCTTAAATAAACTAGAACGTTTGGCATTAGTTTTTTCTGTGTCAATTCCAGCAGCAGTTGACACCGAATTTAACTTTGCAGCTAATCTTAACGGTGGAGTAACCATATTATAATAAAAACTATTATAATTATTATAAAGTAAAAAACTTCTACACAAAGATTTACTGTGTGGAAGCTTTTTATTTATAAATAAAGATACTATTCTTCTTTTAATATAAAGAACATTCTACAATAAATGGAATATTATGTACTATATTAAATATCCTTAAGGAACAAAGGAGGATTTTATGGGTAAACCAAAATATATAGACAAACTTTGCGATGATTTGTCTTTAAAATACGATTCTGACCGCTTCTTTTATGAAATCCTTAAAGATTTGGAAGAAGCTCCATGCAAAAGAGAGAAAAGGGTCAGAAAAGAAATTGATCTGCTAAAGGAAGAAAAATTTAAAATACCAGGAAAATGCAGGGACATAGAAATATGTCCAAAAGAACCTGAAATATTAAACTGTAAGGGTTCCTTAAGCCTTATTCCTTACGCTTCAGGTGGCACTGTAGCTTTAGATGTTATCCAGCCTAGCTCTACAAATGCAAATGTAGGAATAATAGCTTTTGGAAATAATGTTACTACTGCAACTGATATTCCAAGTAGAACCATTACTGTACCAATTGGCGGCACTACTAATATGGCATATACAGCATCTAATTTTATAAAAATAAGATCAATTACTGCAGATTTCACTTTAGTTGATGCAGAACAAATAACTTCAGGCTCAATAGTTATAAAAGCTCAATTATATAGGTCCTTCCCTCCATCAAATATCTTTTCTGCAATACCTGGTACTGAAATAACTTTAGGTCCTGCTTTAACTGGTGTTGTTCCTTCCGGAAGTATTTTGGTTGGAATTAAAAGAAATATTCATGCACCTGAAATTTGTCCACAAAGTCGAATAATCCTTGTTTTCTCAGCAGTAGCTCAAGGAACAGGTGCAACAATAGCTACTTCTCCAATAAATGGTTATGCAAGTGCAGGGGTAACTCTTGAATTGTTCTAACAGCTGCATAATAAAAGGAGTTACTAGGTAAATTTTAATAACCTAATAACTCCTTTATTATAAGCCTTAAATTCTAATCTCTGTATTTTCTAATTTCCTTTTTTATTAAATCTAATAAATTATTAAGTTCATATACTTCCCCGTCTTCAATTAATTTATTTAAAGAAAGCTCAAATCTGCTAGCCTCTGCAGTTTTTCCTAGGGAATTTAAAATTAAAATATTATCCATTATATTGGAGATTATATCTGATTTAACCTCAAAGAGCTTTTGAGCATCCTTTATTTCATCTTTAATATCAAGCATCAATTTATCTAATTCAAAGGCCGCATCTGCAGCTTTTTTTAATTTTTCCCTAACATGACTTGGAAGCTGCTTTTTATACTTATAATTTAGTGAATGCTCTATGGTAGCCCAGAAATTCATTGATAAAGTTCTTATTTGAAATTCTGCTAGTATTACCTTTTCCCCTTCTGCCATATTAACAGGATATTTAATAATAATATGATAGCTTCTATAGCCGCTTTCCTTTACCCCTCTTACATAGTCCTTTTCATAAAGAATCTGCATATCCTTCCTACTTCTAATAATTTCTACAACTGTATCTATATCATCAACAAACTGACACATAATTCTTAGTCCAGCTATATCTTCAATTTCATATTCTAATCTATCCATTGGAATTCCAAACTTATTTGCCTTTTCTAATAAGCTGGATATTTCCTTTACTCTCCCTGTTACAAATTCAATTGGAGAATATTCATTTTTCTTTCTAAACTCTTTTCTTATACTTCTAAGCTTAACTTTTAACTCTTCAACCGCTTGTTCATAAGGCATAAAAAAAGCCTTCCAATTTTGAACAGTCATATCTAATCACCCTCTTTAAACTTCACACCTTATAATTATATCAAAAATAATAATAGCTGTAAGTAAATTTTCTATGTATAAAAACTTTTGTATATATCATCTACATTCTTTACATAATATGTTATAATATATTATACATAAGGGATAATGTGATATAATATTCTGAGGGATAAAAATTATCTAAAATACACACAACTAAAGATAAAATTAAATAAACCGATAATAAAAAAAGTGGCTCAACTAGGATATATATTAGGAGGTATTAAAATGGGGTTATTTTCCAAAAAAAATAAAGGGACAAATATTCAAAAGCCTATTGAATCTACAGAAGAAGTAAATCAAGAAGAATTATCTCAAATGGATTCAATTGCAGTTGATTTACAACAAGCTAATCACTTAAAAGAAGAAATAGCAAATATAAGTGAAAACAGCTCTAACATTTCTCGTTCAGTACAAGATGTAAACGAATCATTATCTAGCCTTGCATCTTCTACCCTTACTCAAACTGAGGAAATAGCAAATGCAAGCAGCATCTTATCAAGCTTTAGTGAGAAAATGGAGCAATTAGCTTACAACGTTACCAATGTTCAAATTACAGTATTGGATACAGATAAAGCTGCCAATGATGGTTTAAGTGCCTTCAGCGTATTAGACGAATCATTAAAAGATTTGCAAAGTGCTTTTAAAATGGTTAGCAATACAGTTAATAATCTTGTTTCTAAAATAGAATCAGTTAATATAATTACAGACTCTATAAGCCAAATTGCCAGCCAAACAAACTTACTTTCATTAAATGCTGCAATTGAAGCTGCAAGGGCTGGTGAAGCTGGTAAAGGTTTCTCTGTTGTTGCTGGTGAAGTTAGAAAGCTTGCTGAAAATTCAAAGCAGTCAGTTCAAAGCATAACTAAAATATTGGATGATATTAAGGCTGATATTTTAGAAACTTCAAAAGCTATGGAAGCTGGAAGCGTAGCTATTGACAATCAAAAAGATACTTTAGCTAATACAAAAAATAGCTTTAACAATATAAAAACTTCTATCAGCGATGCAGTTCAAGAAATAGATACTGCTATTGTTAACTTAACTGAAGCAGCTTCTCAAAAGGATCAAGTTTTATCAATTGTTCATAATGTAAGCAATATTTCACAAGAACATTCAGCATTATGCCAAGAAATTGCTGCAAATATGGATTTACAAGCAACTAGTCTTGAAAACTTAAATAATTCTATTTCAGCATTAAATAATCAACTTTAATTCAAGATTATTACATAGCACAAAGTTGTTTTTTAATTAAAATATAACTTAAAAGGATCAAATTAATATACTAGTATACTTTTAAAATGTCAATTTAAATTATCCGTTACTAAAAAAAGAAGATTGCGACCAGTCTTCTTTTTTTAGTATACAAAATATTATTATTTTTCCACCATGAATTACAAAAAACTTTACTCTCAATTAAATTTATATGTTTTCAGTCCTCATTTAAATCTAGCTCATTGTCAATTCTAAATTGTAAAAAAGCTTTTTTCTCAAAGTTTTTTTACTTTTATCTTTCCCCTCCCAAGCTCTACAAGATCCCTTCTTTCTAACTCCTTAAGCTTTCTGCTGACTACCTCTCTAGAAGTCCCTATATCAGCTGCAATTCTTTCATGAGTTACATATATTATCCTGCTGCCATTATTTTTAGCAATATTTTCTTTAAAATAATTAATCAATCTATTCTCAATACTATCAAAGGTTACCTTTTCTAAACCACTTACGACATTTTCGAATTTGTTATATAAATTTCTAAAAATATATTTTAGAAAATGAACATTATTTAATATATACATTTTAAAGAAAGGCATGGGAACAAGAGCAATTAATGCATTTTCTTCTACTTCTATAAAAGAATCACTTTCAGAATTAGTTAATGCACATAAGACAGTATTAAAACAATTATCACCTCTTCTTAATCTATATAAGGTGATTTCTTTTCCATCATCACCTATTTTATAGACTCTTATTTGACCAGATAATATAAGCGAAAAACCTATACAGCTTTGTTTTTCATTAAAAATTCTGCTGCCAATTTCATAACTTCTAACAACAAGTACATTAAACATTTCCTCTAAAGCTTTATCATCTAGACTTCTTAAAAAAGGATAATATCTCAAGACCTTATTTCTAATATTCATAATTTACCTCATATAAATTCCTTAATACTTTATTACATATCTTATTATAACTCTAATTTTATTGTTAATAAAAAGAAAAGAACTGTCTTTAATTATAAAAGGCAGTTCCATTCCTTAAATGCATATTAAGAATTATTATAAACCTAATATACCATCTATTCTCTTCTTATCAAAACCTACAACTATATTTCCGTTTATATCTAATACCGGAACTCCCATTTGTCCGCTTTTTTGCACCATTTCCCTTGCTGCATCTTGATCAAGTCCAACATTTACTTCTTCAAAGCTTATCCCATTACTCTTTAAATAATTCTTTGCCTTAACGCACCATGGACATGTTGATGTTGTATAAACCTTTATATTATTCATAAATATAACCCCCAATTAATTATTTTATTATACAATAATTATATTATACTTTTCTTGTATAAACTGTAACAAAGTCACAAAAGTAATTTTTATAATAAGAAGCTATACATTATTTCAATTAAATTCTTTTAATATTTCTTCTAAAAAAGCTATAAAAAATTAATCCAGATATTTTTTAAAAAAGAAGTTATTCTACAACAATATCAAAAATGTCCCAGAATAACTTCTTTTTTTTGTAATCAAAAATATTAATTTATATCTCAAATTCTAAGTTTATATTAATTTCTTAGCATTTGTCAACAGTATCATATAAATTTCTATTTTTAATTACTAAATTTATTTGCTAACATGAGCAGTTTGCCCAAGCTCTTCTTTATTAAAGTATTTAATTAATCCAAAAATAGCTGCTGCTACTACAGCTCCAATTATTAGGAATTGAATTATATCAGCTCCTGTTGCTGCTCCTGTGATTAAAGTTGCTGCAAACTTAAAAATATATGAACAAATCCAAGCTAATGCAAATTGATAGCTAACTGACAGCCACATCATTTTAGTTCCATATTCATGTTTCATAACTCCAATAACTGCAAAGCAAGGTGTATATAATGATACAAATATTAAGAAAGCATATGCTGTTATTGTGCTAAATACTGTTGGTAATACTACAGCTAGATCCCCATAAACTATTTCCATAGTTCCTATAATAACTTCTTTAGCTGCTAAACCGGAAAGTATTGATACTCCTGCCTGCCATGTACCAAAGCCTAATGGAGCAAAAATTGGAGCAACTATTCCTCCTAAGGCTGCAAGGAAGCTTGAATCTATTTCTGTTGTAAATCCATTCATATTGAAGTAAGTTAAAAACCAAACTAATATAGAAATTCCAAAGATTAATGTTCCCGCTCTAACAATAAAGCCCTTTGACTTTTCCCAAGCATTTAATATTAATGTTTTAAAACTTGGAAGTTTATATTCAGGTAATTCTAATATAAAAGGTTCTTCATCTTTTTTAAATAATGTATTTTTAAATAAAAATCCAATTAATATTGCTACTATAATTCCTAACAAATATAAAGACATAACTACTAAATCTTGATTTTTTTCAAAAAAGATTGATGCAAATAAGGCATATACTGGCAATCTTGCTCCACATGAAACAAGAGGTGCAATTAATGCTGTCATCTTTCTATCCTTTTCACTTTCTAATGTTCTAGTTGCCATTATTGCTGGTGCTGAACATCCAAAGCCCATTATAATTGGAATAAATGCCTTTCCAGATAATCCAATTCTTCTCATAATTCTATCCATTAAAAAGGCTACTCTTGACATATATCCACTATCTTCTAGGAAACATACTCCTAAGAATAAAGCAAATACTATTGGGAAGAATACTATAACTCCACCAACTCCTGCAACGATACCATCTAAAATTAATGATTGAAACCATTCTGAAGAATTTTCTAAAAATCCTCCTATATATGGTGTTAAAGTATCTGCCACGAAAGCATCTAACATATCTGCTAAAGGTTGTCCAAACCAATTAAAAGTAAACTTAAATACTACTAATAGTGCCAAAAGGAAAATTGGATAAGCTAGTACAGGATTTAGTATTATTTTATCTACTTTTGTTACAAATTTTTTAGTCTTTCCTGGATTTTTTAAGCTATTTTTTATTATCTTATTTAAATAGCTGTAAGTTTCATTTTCAGAGTTAAATTTTAAGTTATAACTTACTACACTGCCTTTTACATTCATTACTGTTTCTTCTATTTTATCTAACCCCTCTTTAGTTTTAGCTGATATTGGAAGAACAGTAACTCCTAATTCCTTTCCAAGCTTTTGACAATCAATGTCTACTCCTCTTTTTTTAGCAATATCCATCATATTAAGTAATATAATGATTGGTTTATTAAACTCCATTAATTGAGTTGTTAAATATAAATTTCTTTCAAGGTTTGTTGCATCAACAACATTTAAAATTACATCTACATCATCTTGTTCTAAATATTGTCTTGATATCTTTTCTTCATTAGAGAAGGTATCCATAGCATAAATACCAGGTAAATCTACTATTTTTATATTTTTATTTAAAAATCCGTACTTCTTATCTATTGTTACTCCTGGCCAGTTTCCTACATATTGTTTTGAACCAGTTAAGGCATTAAATACAGTTGTTTTACCTGTATTAGGATTCCCTATTAATGCTGCATTTATCATACTTCCACCCCTTATTTACTTAAATGTATATTCTTAGCATCTTTTTTTCTTATAGCCAAATCAAATCCTCTAAAAGAAACTAAAATAGGATCTCCTAAAGGTGCAACCATCTTAACCTCAAGCTCCGTTCCTTTTACACATCCTAATGCTAATAATCTCTTTGCTAATTTCTTATCTCCAAGAACCTCTTTTACTGTGCCTTTTTCTCCGACCTTTAAATTATAAACTGTCATATATAGTTCCCCCTTGCACAAAATTTCCACCTATATATAATTATATTCAATTGATATTGATTGTCAATAATATCATAAACTTTTTTGATATTTTTTTATCAATTGTAATTTTTCTAAAATAATCATTATTAATTAACTCTTTAAATTTATTTGCTTTATAAGCAAAAAATAAAAAAAGATTCGACTTTACTACTAAGTCAAATCTTCTAACTAAGTTCAACTCCACACTCCAAACTCCAAACTCCAAACTCCAAACTCCAAACTCCACACTCCAAACTCCACACTCCAAACTCCTAACTCCACACTGTTTAAAGTATTTTTCTAGGATTAAAATCTAAGTAATCACAGGCAGTCATTATATATTCTATCCCATCAAATTCTCCATCTAACACATTTGCCAAAGCTGGACCATGAATATGACCATATATTACTTTTTCTACATTATATTCTTTAAATAAATCTGTAAAAATAGAAGCTTCTTTTTTTTCATTGACTGGTGGGTAATGTATCATAACGATTATTTTATTATATCCACTTTTTACAGCTGCATCTAAAGACAATCTTAATCTTATTATTTCCCTATTTAATATTTTTTGATCCTTTTGAGTAAATTTATCTGAAGTATTTAAAATCCATCCCCTGGAACCACAAATAGCATAATCTTCATATATATAAAAATTATTTTGTAAAAATTTAGTATTTTCATATAAACTATTTAATTTTGTAATTCCAGTCCACCAATAATCATGATTTCCCTTAGATACAATTTTTCTTCCCGGCAAAGAATCCAGCCAATCTAAATCTTCCTTACTTTCCTTAGAATTCATAGACCAAGACACATCTCCCGCAATAAGAACTGTATCTTCTTCCTTAATTTTTTTAAGCCAATTATTTTTAATTTTTTCATCATGCTTAAACCACTTTTCACCAAATATGTCCATTGGTTTATCTGTTGTAAAAGCAAGATGAAGATCTGAAATAGCATATAATGCCATTACCTATCACCGCCAATCTTTCTATCTAAGTCCGCTACATAGGCTATTATATGCGCTACTGCTTCGTAAAGATCTGGAGGAATATATTCGCCAACATCTACATTGCTAAGCAAATCGGACAGTTCCTTATTATAAACTATCGGAACATCATTCTCCTCTGCCTTTTCTATTATTTTATCGGCAATATGCCCCATACCACTTGCAGTAACTATTGGAGCTATTGAATTTTCTTCATATTTTAAAGCAGCCGCTTTTTTTATATCTTTCATATATACCCCCAAAATCAATGCACAATTCATAATTCAAAAATGTTATAATAATTCAACAATTCTTAAATTAATTAATTTATATTCTAAAATTTTAGAAGCTTCTTATAAATTTCATTTTTAACTGTGCACAATAAACTTATCACTATAAACTGAAAGATTTTGCAGCACAAAATCTTTCTTAGACCTTTCTATCTAATCTTAGGCTTACTCCTGTATTGAAAAAGTCCCTACAAGTCGTAAGTGAAACTTCTTTCTCTTTTTTTGATACGTTAATATTAACATTAAAGCCCATGTTTTCAATATTTCTTTCTAATATTATTTTGCTCATGTTTATTATTTTAACAGAATCTTCATCACATTTTAAGTTAATATTTATATTTTTATCTTTTACCATTACATAGCTGTCAATTGTTCCAAGATTTTTTGTATCTATTGTAATAATCATTTTTACATTCTTGCTGTCTATTTTCTTTCCTTTTTTTCTATTGTCTTTAACTATTATCTTACAAGGGTATTCATTATCTTTAACTGTAACTGGAAATTGTCCATAATAATATTCTTCACTAAATTTATTAAATAGCTTTATTTCATTAAAATTATTCTTAATTATATCAATAACCTTTTCTGTTAACTGACCTTCACTTTTTAAAATTGATAAAGCTTCTTTAATAATACTTTTATTTTCTTCCCCAGCCTTACTTATTGATACTTCTACCTGCTCTTTTGATGTTAAATTCCCCTTTATTATTTCCTTATCTAATATATCCTTATTTAAAGCTTCATTAATATTATTTTCTTTATTTATATTATCATTAGATACATTTTTATTATTTATTATTTCCTTATTATTTATTGCATTCTCATTAGTTTCTATATAATTTTCATTTTGAATATTTGCTATTTCACTGTTTTCGGCTTCCTTATTTTCTGTATATATTAAATTTTCTTCTAATAAGCTTTGATATTTTAAATTAATTGCATCTTTTAATTTAGTAAATTCATCATTTATTAATTCTATTCTACTACCTAATTCTTTAGATAATGCAAATTCTAATTCTGTCTTAGTAAAATCTAAATATGATTTAAATCCTGAAACTTCGTAATTTCTTTTATTAACATAATTACTAAAATCGTCTACTAGTCCTCTAGGTCCTATTTCTTCAAAATCATTCATTGTCTTTATTAAATTATTGATAAATTCTTTTGCGTCTAGTTTATTTATCTCATTAAGTACTCTTTCAAACTCATTGCTTGTAAAGGAAAGTCTTTTATTAATAATTATATCCTTTAATGTAGTATTTATTATTTCCTCTGATTGCCCCGATAATGATTTTAATAAGGATAACATACTTATTTTAGCATTAGAAACATCATTTTTATGATAAGTTTTATTAGCTATTTTACTTTCAATACTTCCATCTTGACTCTTATTTGGAGCTATATCCTTTGGAAGCATTTCCTCTTCAAAATTATTAATATCTTCACTTAACAAGGTCTTATTTGCTCCACTATCATCCTGTTCATTATTAATTATGTCAGAAAAACTTGATAATAGTTCTGGCAGCTTACTATTTCCCTTAAATAGGTTATTATAAGCTTCAATATTTTCCTTATTAAATTCTATATTATTTTCTAAAAACAATAATATATCTTCCTTAGATAAGTTCTTAAATTCCTGTAGGAAATTCTTTAATAAATTAAAAATTTTCTCTCCCTTTTCCGATCCTTCACTAATTCCCTTGCCTAGTAAATAATTTTGAATAAATTTATCTATTTCTTCTGGATTGTTATTAATTCTATCTAAAAATTGAATTATTCCCTGTATGTCTTTTATATTTTTTTTAGTTAAAGGAATGTTAAATTTAAGCATAGATTCTAAAAGAAGCTTATCATTTTTACTATAACTTCCCTTAGCAACCAGTTCAGTAAGATCTTTTTGAGCTAGTCCTTCTCCTTCACTTTCTTTATTTATCAGCTTTAATTTTAACTTACCATTTTCAAAACCTTCTACTTCAAATTTCTGAAGAACATCCAGCATAGCAGTAATATTTTCATCTAATTCCGCTAAAAACTGCCATCCGTCTAATAGTTTTATTAAAACTTCATTGCCTTCTCGGACTTTTACTATTTTTCCTGAAAACTTATCTCCAACATCAAAGCTGAGCTTACTAGATACTTTTTTATTGTTACTATTATAAACATTCCCTATATTGTAAATTCCAGCCATTATCCCACCCCATCAACATTATCTATTATTTATAATATCGAATGTTAATGCACTTTTCTTAATAGAAGTCCCTTTGGAAATAAGTTAGAAATAAAATTATTATATTTAGAAATTTTTTAAGAGTAATATAAAAACATAGGATAATAGAAATTTTGGGAGGTTTTAATATGAGTTTATCTTCTACAAAAAACAAAAAAAAATTATTACTTTTTATTGTTTTATTCATTCCATTAATCACTATCTCTTGTAGCAATAATTCTAAAAAAATTACTTTATTCGAAGATACGGAAAAAGTACTTTTGTTAGAAGAAGGAGAAATCACAGAAGCTATAACTACAGGTGAAAAACTCTTAGATGAAGGAAAACTTGAAGAAGCAAAAGAAAGCTTTAATAAAGCTATTTATCTAGATAAATCAAATAAAGATACCTATTTACGAATAAAAAATAAATATCTATCTGCAAATATGCTTGATGAAGCTTATGCAATTATAAGAACTGCAATATCAAATAATGTTGATATTGAAAATATGAAATTAATCCTTCAAGAGATCTCTTCTAAATTTGAAGTAATTAATTTATCTACTTCTATTTATCAATATAGCAGTTATTCTTTACCAAAAAGCACTAATATAACAATACTTGGAGAAGCAAAATCAATTCCTATAACTTGGAACGATGAGATTGTTAATACTGAAAATTTAGGCAGCTTTAAATATGAAGGCTTTAATGAGGAATATGGTAGAAAAGTAATAATGAATATTACTGTTTTAGAAAACATTTATGATAAGCAGGTAGGCTGGTTAAAAGACTTCTATATTGATAATGGAAAGTTATATATTGATCTTGATTTAATTGAACTATATTTAGGTAAAGAAGAAGCCCTTAGAGAGGCTATTAAAGATGGAAAAGCTAGAATAAATGAAAATGGAGAATATTTTTTACCTGATCCGGTTTGGATAAGAAACAACTCTAATAATGTAGTTTATAAAATTTATGAACAATACTTGCCATAAAAATAATAGCAAAGGAAATTGGTTATGAATAAAAAATTAATAAAACAAATTAATATGCTTGCTTTATTAACACTAGCTATTTCTCTTTTTGCTTGTACTGACATTAATAAAAAAATTACAATTTCTAATAACACTAATAAAGAAATTCTCCTTGAAGAAGATGAAATAAGCGAACTAATAAATAAGGGTAAAAAACTCCTTAACGATGAAAGATATGATGAAGCTAATGCTTATTTTAATAAAGCTCTAGAATTAGATAAATCAAATAAAAATTTATATTTAAAAATTAAAGATATTTATTTAGAAGCGAATAGATTAGATGATGCTTATTTTTTAATTAAAAGTGCTATTTCGAATAATGTAGATGTTGAAAATATGACAAAGATAGCTGAAGAAATTTCTTCAAAATTTGAAATTATAAAAATTAATGATAGTATTTATCAAGATTTAGAATATTATTTTCCTAATACAGTGACTACAGTTATAAATAACAAATCAATAGATCTACCTATAATCTGGGATTATCAAAAGGCAGATACGACTAATATAGGAAGCTTTGATTATTACGGCTTTAATGCTGAATATGGAAGAAAAATACAACTCACTTTAACTGTTAAAGAAGTTATCTATGATAAGCAAATAGGATCTATTCAAAACATCTATACTATTAATGGTAAAAGTTATATCGATGTTGATCTCGTTGAGTTTTATTGGGGAACTGAAACAGCTTCAAAAGAAGCCTTAAAAGACAATAAAATTCTTTTATATGATGAAGATGGAACTCCATATTATCCTAACGGCTATTATATAAGAAATAATGATAGTGAATTAATCACTTATGAAATTTCTGATAGTTGCAGCTTTCAGTTATTACCTAATGATTTTTTATTCTTAGGATATGAACTTCCACCCTCAAGCAGCTATACTATACCTAATACAGCTTCCTTTAATGATTTTAAAAACTATATTAATTTATATACTCCATATAACAATGAAAAAACAAACAGAAGAACCTTATGCTGGATTGAACTAAAAAATGGAGTTGCATACTCAGTTTATAGGCAATTTACACCATAAAAATGAAATATTAAGCTAAAAAAATGGACATATATGAATAAGACTATATGTCCATTTATTAAAGATACAAGTTCTTTTTGCATTCTTATTCAAAAATAAACCATATATACCATATAATTAAATATATAACTAAAGGAGATGTTTATATGAATAATCAAATATTAATAGTGGAAGATGATAAATCAATAAATGATATACTTTTTCATAGTTTAAAATCTGAGGGATATAATCCTTTTAGTTCATTTACTTTAGAAGAGGCTAAAGAATATCTAAATATAAATACTCCTGATTTAATTTTACTTGATTTAAATTTACCTGATGGTGACGGCTTCGATTTATGTAAGGAAATAAGTTCTAAATACCCTATTCCAATAATAATACTTACGGCTAAAAATGACATTGTAGATAAAGTATTAGGATTAGAACTAGGGGCTGATGACTATATAACTAAACCCTTTCATATAAAAGAAGTCTTAAGCAGAATAAAAGCTGTATTTAGAAGAATAGAAAAATCATCCCAAAACTTTAATTCCAACTTTATCAATATAAATAATTCTATAAAGATAAACTTTAAAAACAGAACTGTTTTAAAAGATGATAAAGTAGTAAAACTTAAACCTAAGGAATATGAACTTTTAGAGTTTTTTGTTCAAAATAGGAACAAGGTCTTTTCCAGAGAGCAGCTTATAGATAATGTTTGGGAATTTTCTTATGATGGCGATATTAGAACAGTGGACATTCATATAAGAAGACTTAGAAGCAAATTGGACACCCCTGGAGAAGCATCAATAATTGAAACAGTATTTTCTGTTGGTTATATTATGAGGTAAATCTATGAAAATAAAATATAAATTTACCTTAATAATAACTGTTATTATGATTTTTCTAGGCTTATCCCTTAATATTTCAGTTAGAAAAATTTTAAAAGATAATATGGAGAATTCAATAATAAACTCCTTAAAGGAAGTCACTAAAAGTGCTCGAGAATCAATAAAATATACTTTATCTATAAGGGACTATATATTGAAAGATATAGCATTAGTACAAGAGGCTGATTATCTAATAGAATATATTTCATTAAATTATGAAAGCAAGCTAAGAATTTGTGATGTTAATGGCAAGGTAATTTCCAGTAATTTATCAGAAGATTATATTGAGTTTTCTGAAAATCTTAATGAAATTAACGAAGGAAAAACAATAGTTAATATAAAATATAGCAAAAATTCTCTCACTGGTTTAATATCATATCCCTTGATAATAAATCAATCTTATATAGGTATTATAAATCTAACTAAAGATTATTCAATTTTATTTATGGAATATAAAAAAGCTATTAACACATTAACATTAATCGAAATATCCCTTATTATTTTTATATTTTTTATTTCCTATAGGCTTACAAATAAGATAGTCAAGCCTATAGAAACTTTAACTTATGCTTCTAAAAAGTTAAGTGAAGGAAATTATAATATAAATATAGATATAAAAGGTAATGATGAAATATCTATTTTATCTAAAGAATTTATTAATATGAAAACAAAAATTCAGGAACAAATTTTAGAAATAGAGAAGGAAAAAGAAAAGGTTGAAAAATTAGCCTTAAGCAGAAAAATATTTTTTGACACTGTAACACATGAATTAAAAACTCCCCTTACTTCTATAATGGGATATTCTGAAATGATAATACAAAATATAGTTGATGACGAGAATTTTAAAGTTCATGCCCTTGATAGAATATACTCTGAAAGTAATCGTCTAAATAAACTTGTACTTGAAATAATCAATATTTCAAAGGGCTTATCATCAATAAATGAAGAATTTATTAGTATGGATATTGCACCTTTAATTGAATCCATTTCTTCAGATATGAATATAAAAGCTAAAAAATACAATTTAAATATTTACACTATTTTAGAAAGCGGAGAAATTTCTATAAAAGCAAATAAAATAAAAGAATTATTAATAAACTTACTTGATAATGCAATAAAATATTCTATTGAAAGTACTATTATAATTGTTAATTCATATATTTGTGATAATTTTTATATTATTGATATAATAAATGAAGCAAATCCTATTCCAGATTATGTATATCAACATATCTTTGAACCATTTGTTAAATCTAATACTTCTGAGGATTTATCTAGTACAGGCTTGGGGTTATATTTATGTAAAGAAATAATAAAAGAGCATGATGGCATAATAAAACTAGACAATGGTGATACAATAATTTCAACAATAAAACTTCCTCTTTCAAATAATCATAACAAATCTATTATAAATAATTAACAGGTAAGGCCGATTTTAATTCCAATAAAATCAGCTATACCTGTTACTTTTACTCTATCTCAATCTTATGATAATTCTTCTTTCCTCTTTTAATTAAAGCAAATCCATCTTTAAAGTCTGCTTCTTCTAATGTTTTAGCAAGATCTGTTACTTTTTCTCCATTTAAAGAAAGTCCATTTTGTTGTATTAATCTTCTTCCTTCTGCTTTTGAAGGAACAATTTTAGTTTGAGCAATTATATCAAGTAAAGTTGAACCTAACTTATCTCTAGCTATTTTTACAGTAGGAACATTAGACATATCTACCCCGCCTGAGAATAAGGCTTCTGCTGCTGATTTAGCTTTTAGTGCTTCTTCTTCTCCATGAACTAATTTAGTAACTTCAAAAGCAAGTCTCTTCTTAGCTTCATTTATAGCAGCACCTTCAACATTTGTAATTTCATTTATTTCTTCAACTGGAACAAAAGTTAAAAGCATTAAGCACTTTTTAACATCTGCATCATCAACATTTCTCCAGTATTGATAGAAATCAAATGGTGAAGTTTTATTAGGATCAAGCCATAAAGCTCCTCCAACTGTCTTACCCATTTTTTGACCTTGGCTGTTAGTTAATAAGGTACATGTCATTGCCATAGCTTGACCTTGAGCCTTTCTTCTAACAAGCTCAACTCCAGCAATCATATTTGACCATTGGTCGTCTCCACCTAATTGCATTTTACAACCGTATTTTTGATTTAATACATAGAAGTCATATCCTTGCATTAACATATAGTTAAATTCTAAGAAAGAAAGACCTCTTTCTAATCTTTGCTTAAAACATTCCGCAGTTAACATTCTATTTACTGAGAAATGAACCCCTACTTCTCTTAGGAAATCTACATAATTTAAATTTAATAACCAGTCTCCATTGTTTACTAATAAAGCCTTACCATCGCTGAAATCAATAAATCTTTCCATTTGCTTTTTTATTGCTTCAACATTGTGATCAATTTGCTCCTTAGTAAGCATTGCTCTCATATCAGTTTTTCCTGATGGATCTCCTACCATAGCAGTTCCACCACCTATAAGAGCTATTGGTCTATGTCCAGCCTTTTGCATATGTGCCATAAACATTAAGGCAATAAAATGCCCTACATGTAAACTATCAGCTGTTGGATCAAAACCTATATAAAAAGTTATTTTCTCCTTATCTAATAGCTCTCTAGTTTCTTCTTCATGAGTAAATTGTTTTATGTAACCACGTTCTAGTAACTCATCTAAAACATTAGCCATTTTGCCGTACCTCCTAGTTTAATTTACTTATTATAGTATATCTTTTTATTATTACAAAATCAATTACATTCAATTATTTGCAAGAACAATTAGGATAAAACAAAAAAATCGAGGCAAGCCTCGATTTTATATATTAATTTCTTTTTTGATAAATCACCCCAACTCCAAACTGAGTCTCACTCCAAACTCCTAACTCCACACTCCAAACTCCAAACTGAGTCTCACTCCACACTCCAAACTCCAAACTCAAAACTGAGTCTCACTCCACACTCCTAACTCCACACTCCAAACTCCTAACTCCAAACTGAGTCTCACTCCAAACTAGAGTTAAACTCCACACTCCACACTAATAACTACTAACTACTAACTGATATTATGCTACATATTCCTTAATAAAGTCTGGTAAACGTTCTCCTGTATTGCAATCTATATTAATAAATAAATTTACTTTAAACTTTTGAGAGAATTCCTTTAATCTTTTGAATAGTTCCATTGATTCTGATATCCTTAAATTAACTATTTCTGATAAGTTATCTATATATATATTCTCCACATCATAGTTTTGAGATATTATCCCACATAATAATCCATAAAAACTATCTATATCTTCTATTCCAAGTTCCCCAGTATTTATAAATCTAATGTTCATCTTAAGATGCATCATATTCTTTGACATATTATCAATGTATACCGAATCACCTTTTGATTGATATAAACGTTCATTAGCAAGTTTTATTAATCTTTTTGTTTTTCCGTCCCCCTTACTAGCGCAAAAAACCTGAATCATTGGAATCCACTCCTTTAAAGAATTTTTTCTACTCTTAATCTATTATATTCTTGAAGATTGCAATTATTTACAGATATTTGAACAAAATAAAAAAAGATAAATAAACTTAAGCTTATCTATCTTTTCGCTGTCAAGGATTCCTTAATAAACATTTGAGAAATTTCTACTTTATTCTTACCTTCAGACTTAGCTTTATAAAGTAACTTATCTGCACTATTTATTACTCTTTCTAAGTTTTCTCCATCAAGTGGATAAAAAGCAACACCAAAACTTGCAGTTATACTAGTGTTCGCTCCTTCTTTTGAAACAATATGATTGGATATAGCATTTCTTATCTCATCTATTTCTTCATATATATTTCTCTCATCATTATTACAATTAAGATATAGTATTAGTTCTTCTCCTCCATATCTAGCAATTATATCTTCCTCTTTAAGCCTGCTACTAATAATGCCAGCGGTTTCTATTAAAACCTTATCTCCAAACTGATGACCTAAAGTATCATTAATCTGCTTAAAATTATCTAAATCAATCATAACTATTGCATACTTATTTACTGTACCGGAAGCTAATCTTTCTTCAATAATATTATAAAAGGTCTTCCTATTATAAACGCCTATTAAAGCATCATATTGAGCAGCTCTTTCAATTTGTTTATATAACATGGAGTTTTCCAAAGCAATTGCAATTTGGCTTGCTATTGAACTTAAAAATATCTCGTGGAAATCCGTCAAAAAATTGTAATGTGGATGATCAACAATTATATATCCAATAAACTTATCTCCTACTTTAATTGGAACTCCCATTCTAGAATGTATTGCTATTTTATTCTGCGGGTCTTCTACAATAGGCTCTTTAGAATTTATTATAAAGGTTTTCTTTTTACTAATATATCTTTTACATTTATTGGTTAACTTAATACTTTCTTTTGTTCCATTAGTTGCTTTTATAACAAATTTAAAGTCTTGAAATAAATATATTGTTGATTGAGCTACCCCAATTATACCAATTATCATATCATTTATCATGGAGATAATATTATTACTACTTAAATTTGAATTTATGTAATTGCTAATTAAGATTACATTTGATAGCATATCAAGATTTTTTTGATATTGTATATTTTCGGAGCTGAGTTGCTGTATCTTCTCTTCTGTAATTTTTTGATACCCTTCATATTCCATCTTAAGTTGATGATACCTAAACTTATAATCGTCCATACTCCCTCCCTACTTATACTTAACTTAGTATGAATCGAATTAAAATAACATAATATAATAACTCATATATTTTATATATTACTTTATTTTCCTTTTAATATCAATAGATTTTCTTGTACAAATAAAAAATGTATACAAAACTTAAGATGTATTCTATAAAATATCTTTTATTAAACTGCTGCCATCAATTATTACCTTAACATTCACTTCTAAGTTAGTATTTAACAGAGGGCTTTCTATGTCAAATTTAGGGTAATTTATATTTAATAATCTTTTCACTTCAAAAATATCTAATTCTTCTTTTTTGAACTTATCAAATGTGCTTACTAAATAATCTTTCATTAAATTTTCAGTCTCTTCCTTTATATAATCTAAAATTTCATCATTAACAATTAGTTCGCTTTGTGCTTCTGCTATTGTTACTTTCAAATCTACATTTTTTATAAGCTTTATTTTTTCATCTTCAATTTCTATATTACTCTCAACATTTGTACCTAATATTTCCACTGTAATAAGTCCATTATCATTTTGTGGGTTAGCTATTTCCAATATACCATCTTTAATATTATTTAAAAGTACATTATAACTTATTACATCTTCAGGATTCATATTAGAAACTAACTTATGATCTTTTAATATAGCCCCTCCACTAAGCTCAATTTTTTCTCCAATTTCATCTTCCTTTATTTTAAGACTTCCTACAATAAAAGAATCATCTTCTTCTATCACCTTGCTTAAATAATCATTCATATTAGCACTTACTGCTTTTGGATTAGTCTTATTTCTATTAATAAGTTCTTCAAGAAATTGCCCTAGATACTCTTCATCTTTTGAACTTACTTCTAATAGTTTACTTATATCTCCAGAATAAATAAACATATCTGGCTTAATTGATAATTGCTGATTATTATTAATAAGGCTTAAATATTTCTCTATTCCTGATTTAGCAGCTTTTTCAGTAAATATATAAGCTCTATTTTGAGAATAATTTAATCTCGTACTAGAAATTAAATTTACATTTTTTAAGGCTTCTATTGCTGTTTTCCCTTCTCCCTTATACATTATTCTTCTAGCCTTTTCTTCCCCCTCATCACTGCTTCTATAGGGTTTAATACAATCAACGTAGACTATTATCTTATCACTATCTTCTTCATCAAATATTATACTTGTTACAAAGGTAAGTTTATTTATATCATTATAATTAAAACATCCGCTTAAAAGGGCAGGAGTAAGTAATAGCATTATAGCAATTATTATTTTATTAACTTTCATCTTTACCACCCTCTTTTATTACATTCTTTGAAATTTTAGATAAACTTCCTCTAAAAGCTATATCTCTAAATTTCAATTCTTTTGTGCTTCCAATTGGGAATAAGAATTGATAGCCAGCTGAATCTAACTGTGATAATTGAATTAACATCAATAAAACTCCAGATAAAAATCCTGGTATCCCAAAAGCAGAAGAAAAGCCAACCAAAACAATGGCCCAGAAAGATAAAGGTCCATAAAGCTTTGGAATTAAAAAATATGCTAAGGAACTTAAAGCTATTATAACTATAGTAATTCTTGAAGCTATTCCTGCAGCTACAGCTGATTCACCTAAAATTAAACCTGATACTATACTCATAGCTCCGCCTATTGGTTTTGGCAGCCTTAGACCAGCCTCCTTAATTAATTGGAAGGCTAACATAACTATTAATACTTCTAAAAAGGTTGGAAATGGCACCCCAGCCCTTGATACTGCTAATCTAAACATAAATATCGATGGTATAATAGAAAAATGATAGGTTGTTACCGCTACATATAAAGCTGGTACAAATACAGCTAGAAAAAATGCTATCCATCTTAATACTCTATTAAAGTTTGTAAAATATTTATTTAAATAATAGTCATCAGGCATTTGAAAGTTTTCTAAAAAGAAATATGGTACTGTAATAACAAAAGGAGTACCATCTACTATTACTCCAACTCTTCCTTCTAACAACTTCGCACAAACTTCATCTGGCTTTTCTGTATATCCTACTGTATCGAAGAAACTTATCTGATTTTTTAAAGCATCCTCTACATAATTTGTATCTAATATAAAACTTAAATCAAGCTCAGCAACCTTTTCTTTTACATTTCTTATTAAAGCTTCTGGAGCTAACCCATTTATATAACAAATAGCAACAGAAGTATTTGATTTATCACCTACTACTGCTATTTCAAACTTTAAATCTGTAGATTTTATTCTTCTTCTTATTAAAGCAATATTATTTACAATTAACTCATTAAAACCTTCCTTAGGCCCCTTTAGTACAGCTTCTGTTTCAGGAGTTCCAACACTTCTTACCGGAAATCCTTTAGCTTCTAGAAAAATAATATCTTCAATTCCTTCAAATATTACAATTGGATCACCAGATAAAATATGCCATAGGGCATCATCTACATCATCACATAAACCTAAGGCATTTATGTCTAAAACATTTTCCATTATTTGATCTAATATGCTTTTATCTTGATTCTTTGTCTCTGGTAACTGCCTAATATTCTTAAGCGGCATTACAATATATTCACTTATCATTCTTACATTACATAAGTCATCTATATATACGATTGTTGCATTGCCTATTGCAGTTTCTACTTTCCTATATTTAACATCAAAGTTTTTTTCTAATCTTTGTTTAATTTCTTGTAACTTATCCATATTCATCACCAAGTATATTATTAGATTTATAAATGATTAATATACATATTTTTGTTCAAAATAAGAAAAGATAAGTATTAATGAAAAATGATAGAATTTGGAGGGTATTATATGAATAAAATTTCTAGCAAACACTTTATATTATTTATAGTTGGAGCTACCCTTATATCCTTAAAAACTTATCCTTCTATATTTATTAATTTTGGGGGGAGAGATACCTGGCTGATAGCTTTATTTGCTTGTATAATATTTACTGTATTTTTAACTTATATAACACATATTTCTTTATCAACTAATACTTTTGATATCAGAGATATTTTTATTCAATCTACTCCAAGATTTATTAGTATGATATTAATAGCAATTTATACCATAGCTTTATTTATTAATGCAATAGAAGCAGCATCTGTGGAAATAAGCGCATTACATTCCACTATATTTATAGATACTCCAGTTTGGTATGCCTTAATCTTTTTTCTTTTTCCTTCTTTCTTTATTCTTAATAAGAATTTAAGAACAATATTAATATTCATACTTGTTAGTGTCTTTGCCTTAATAGTTAACGGAATTATATTTTTAATTTTGTCACAACCTTATAAAGAAGTAACTCAACTTCTGCCTATTTTAGGCACTGGATTTCCTAAAAACTACTACACCGCTTTATTTTCAATACTAGGAGCTCTTTCATGCTTTATGATTATTGCTCCATTTTTAAAATATGTAGTAGATCATGAAAACTTAAGAAAAAATAATCTCTATGCTGCTGCTATAATTTCTGTTTTTATAATATTATCCTTTATAGGAGTAATAACAGCTTTTGGACCTGAAAGAGGAAAAAACTTATTTTATCCTGAATTTGTAATTGGCCAAAGAATTAAACTAGGAGGCTTCATAGAATTCGGAGAAATATTTTTTATTAACCAAACTGTACTGGGATTTTTTATTAAATATATATTATCAACCTACAGCATTTTGACTTTAAATTCAAAATACATAAAAACTAAACCATTATTTATTGGAATTTATTCCTTTATTATATTTTCCTTATCAACCTTTATAGGTCAAAATAATTATATACTCTACTTTACATTAAAAAATATTCAACTTATGAATTTAGCTGTTTTCTTTATAATACCTCTAATAATTTATACTATTTATCTAATTAAATATAAGAACAACAGTAAAAATACTAAATTTTCAGAATAATTTATATTTTTTACAAATTAATATTGTAATTTAAGTTTTTTATGCTATAATATTCTTGAAAAAATGAAATGATTAGGAAAAATTGTATAGTTTCTTTCTTAAAATTCATAAAAAGGTAAGAAGTTATAACAATTTTATGCCTATGAATTTTAAGGAGGATTTTAAATATGGAAGATAAGAAAATAATTTGTAAAGACTGCGGAAAGGAATTTGTTTTCACAGTTGGAGAACAAGAATTCTACAAAGAAAAAGGATTTGATAACGAACCAGTAAGATGTTTTGAATGTAGAAAAGCTAGAAAAGCACAATACAACAGAAAGTAATCTGTTTTAATAACTAACCCTTTTGGGTTAGTTTTTTTATTATTTTTTGGGGTCTGACCCCATTACATTAATTGGAAGTTATAATACCTCGATTTATCCTTATTGACATAAAAATTTTGGAATTTTATAATTAAAGGTATAGTTGTTCGTATTATAAGATGCACAAATGAAAGGAGTGCTTTGATTTGGAAAACAATAATGAAAGTAAAAAGGTTATTTTCAGCGGAATACAGCCTTCTGGAAATCCTACCATAGGTAATTATTTAGGTGCATTAAGAAACTGGGTTAAACTTCAAGATGAATTTGACTGTTACTTTTGTATAGTTGACTTACATGCTATAACTGTTAAGCAAGTACCAAAGGAATTAAGAGAAAAAACCTTAGAAATGTTAGCTATTTATTTAGCTGCTGGAATAGATCCTGAAAAGAATACTATTTTTATTCAATCTCATGTACCAGCTCATTCTGAAGCAGCTTGGTTATTAACATGCAATTCTTACATGGGTGAATTAAGTAGAATGACACAATATAAAGATAAATCTAAAAAATATGGAGATAATGATTCTATAGGGGCTGGACTATTTGTTTATCCAGTACTTATGGCCGCTGATATATTATTATATAACACAGACCTTGTTCCAGTAGGCCAAGATCAAAAACAACATCTTGAACTAGCTAGAGATCTTGCAAATAGGTTTAATAATGCTTACAGCCCAACTTTCAAAGTTCCTGAACCATATATTCAAAAGGCTGGAGCTAAAATAATGAGCTTACAAGATCCTACTAAGAAAATGTCTAAATCAGATGAAAATGCAAACGCTTATATTTTAATTATGGACCCACCTGAAGTTATAAGAAAAAAAGTTTCTAGAGCTGTTACAGACAGCCTGGGAGTAGTTAATTACTCTGATGAACAGCCAGGAGTTAAAAATTTGCTAAATATTCTTATAGCTATTAAGGGTTCAACTCCTGAAGAACTTGTAGAATATTATAAAGGTAAAGGCTATGCTGAATTAAAGAAAGACGTTGCTGATTCTATTATTGGAGAGCTTGAGCCGATACAAACAAAGGTTAAGGAACTTCTTAAAGATAAGGCATACCTTGAAAGCATTTATAAAAAAGGGGCAGAAAAAGCGCATTATATTTCAATGAAAACCTTAAGAAAAATGCAAAAGAAAATTGGATTTATTCCAAGATAATATATGTATAAAGTTTTATATTATAATTAAAAGAACTTTTTCATCATTAATAAAAAGTTCTTTTATATTTTTATTAAGTATGAGGTATAGAATATGAAAATATATAAAAAATTATTAACCATTTTAATATTAGCTTTTGTAATACTTTATCCTATTCTTCCAAGTTATGGACTTTTAAGTTCAGATTCAATACTTTTTCTTCTATTATTAATTCAAGTTACTGCTTTTATTTTTCTGCCAGCTGAAAGAAAATCAATTATTAATGTATTTAAAAATTTAAAAAAAGATAAAATTTTTCTTTCATTAATAATATTAAACATTGTTATGTATTTATCTACTATAGTGGCAGTGTATTTAGAAATAACGATTAAAGGCAGTATTAGATTTTCAATGTTTGTATTTATTTATTACAATATTGCATATAACTTAAAAGGAAAAAAAGAATTTAATGCCTTATTAGCTTCATTTATAGGGATAGCATTGTTATCTAGTATTTTTTCAATATATCAACTAATACAAAATTTATTTTATAACACTGGAGTTAATGAGGAACATAGGATAGCTTCTTTCTTAGAAAACTCTAATAATCTTGGTGCCTATAGCATCTTTGCTATATTTATTGTAATAATGTTGCTTATAAATGCTAAGAATAAATCACAAAAGATCTTTCTTTCTATTTGTTCTATTTTGCTTATACTAAATATAATATTATCTCAATCTAGAAATGCTTTATTAGCATTAGTATTAGGTTTGTTTTTATTATCACTAATATATAATAAAAAATTAATAATACCATCATTCTTAATTGCTATACTTTTACTTCTAATTCCAGAAAGCCAAAAAAGACTAATGAGTATATTAGACTTTAGTCAAAATAGCAGTAGAATAAAAATCTGGGAAACAACTTATTTTATGATACATGATAAGCCATTATGGGGAATAGGTTATGATAACTATTATAAAATTTATCCTAGTTATATAAAATATACTCCAAGGTTGATGATACACGAAAGTTATGAAGCTCTTCATCCCCACAATGTTCTATTAAAATTCCATACAGAATTAGGGATTTTAGGTACTATAGCTTTCATACTTTTTATAATTTTAACTATTACTAATATATATAAAAATATAAAACGTTCAAATGACACTAAAATGAAATCTATTTATATTGCTATAATAGTTGCTTTCATATCATTCCTATTTATGAATATGATAGATTGCTTTTATAATTCTTTAAAGGTTATGATAACCATGTTTATTGTTTTAGGAATGGCAAATTATCATTTAAATAATAATGTAAAAAAATTTAATTAACTAAAGTTATATAAATTTTATCCATATATAACTTAGTTGACATTATACTTTTTTAAATTTATAATTAATGTTATGTTTATTCTATTAACTTGTGTTATATTTTAAAATGAATAAATTTGGTATAGGAAATTCATTAGAATTTCCTATTATTTTGAAGTGAGGTCATATGATTAAATTATATAAGAATTTATTAAATACATTAATAATAATTTTTGTCACTTTGTATCCAGTTTTACCCAGTTATGGTGATAAAAATCCAGATAAAATACTACATTTAATTTTTATTGTACAAGCTCTAGGTATAATTTTTATTCCTTTAGAACGAAAATATTATTTTAATGTTATGAAAAATATTAAAGAAGATAAAATTTTTCTTTCTTTATTATTACTAAATATTTTAATGTATTCCTCTAGTTTTATTTCTGTTGATAGCGATGCTACCCTTAAAGCTAGTTTAAAGTTTTCTTTGTATATTTGGATTTATTATAATATAGTCTATAATTTAAGGGGAAAAAATATATTTAAGATATTATTAACCTCTTTTGTAGGTGTTGCTGCAATTTCTAGTATTTTTTCTATATATCAGACTTATGAAAATCTTCATATTAACAAGCATATAAATGCTGAAAATAGAATTTCTTCATTTTTAGAAAATTCAAATATACTAGGCTTATATGCTGTATCAGCCCTATTTATAGTAATAATGCTATTTTTAAACAGTAAAAAGAACTATCAAAAAGTATGCTTCTCAATTTGTTCGCTTTTACTTATTATAAATATTATATTATCGCAATCTAGAAATGCTTTAATAGCATTAATATTAGGAAGTATACTTTTATCATTGATCTATAATAAAAAACTAATATTACCAACAGCTATAACATTAGGGACTTTAATAATATTGCCTATTAGCAGGACTAGAATAATAGATATTCTAAGTACTAATCAAAATATTAGTAGAATAAAAATATGGAAAATAACTAATTTTATAATAAAAGATAATCTCCTATTTGGTATAGGCTATGATGGATATTCAGCTGTTTATCCTGATTATGCAAATAATTATAAAGATTTAATGATACGTGATGACTATATGGCTTATCATCCTCATAATGTATTTTTAAAATTTCAAAGTGAGTTAGGTATTCTTGGAACAATATTATTAGTACTTTTCTTTTCATTAGCTTTATATAACTTTTATAAAAATATAAAACTATTTAAAAACTCTAATAAACAAGCAATTATAGTTGGGACAGCAGTTTCATTTTTATGCTTTATTTTTATGAATATGGTGGACAGTTATTTTAATTCACCTAAGGCTATAATGACATTATGCTTAATTTTAGGAATATCAAACTTTTATTCAAATAAAAAAGTTAAAGAACCATTTGAAAAATACTTTTCAAATGGTTCTTTTGTTACATCAGCTCAAAATCAGACAGGCTATATATAATTTTTCCTAAAACACTTTTTTTATAATTTATTACTCCTATATTAGGATTTCTTGAATCGGAAGAATGATTTCTATTATCTCCCATAACAAAGATTTCATCTTCATTTAAAAGTATATCTATATCATATTTACCACTAACTACCTCTTCATCATTTATATATTTCTCTTCTATTAATTCTTCATTTATATATACTTTACTATCTTTTATAACAACATGATCTCCAGGAGCACCTATTACCCTTTTAACAATAGTTTCTGGCTTAAAGCTGTCATTTACTTTTATTATTACTATATCCTTATATTTAGGTACTTTTCTAACATAGGCTTTCTTATATAAAATCAAAATTTCTCCATCTTCTAAAGTTTTTCTCATTGAATTTCCTACAACTATTACTGGAACAAAAAATCTTGATATCATTAATAAAATTATAAAGGTTATTAGTACTATTTGGGATATCTCTCTTAATGATAATTTTGTAAAAAAATCTTCTAGACTCCTATTAATTCTTTTTAACTCCAACATTATATTCCCTTTTAAAGCAAATTTCTATCTGATATATAATATGCCAAGAAAAAAGCTAGTGATAAAATTTGCTGTAAAATGTAATAGCTTGTAATTCAAAATATTAAAAAAGATATTATATGAGCCCCTCATATAATATTCTCCTTGATTGCGCCATTTTAAATTGTGATTTAATTAAAAAAGAGCTCATATGACTAATTCATATAAACTCTTCCTCAATTATCGATTGTCAATTGAGCTAAAGAAATCTATTTCTTTATTTCTTTATCCCAATCTCTATTTGCTAAATAGTTCATAAATGTTTCTCTTAATTCTTCTCTCTTTAAGGCAAATTCAACTGTTGCTTGTAAGAAACCAAATTTATCTCCAACATCATATCTCTTTCCTTCAAAATTATAAGCATACATAGCTTCTTGGGAAATTAATGTTTGTAGGGCATCTGTAAGTTGTATTTCTCCACCCTTTCCAGGCTTTGTTTGTTCTAAAATATTAAAAATTTGTGGAGTTATAATATATCTACCTAAAATAGCAACATTACTTGGCGCCTCTTCTATTGCTGGTTTTTCAACTAAATTCTTAACCTTATATACTCTGTCTTCTATATGAAGTCCATCAACTATTCCATATTTATTTACATCATCTTTTGGTACAGTTTGAACTCCTAATATTGAAGTTTTATATTCATCATAGCAATCCATTAATTGCTTTAAACAAGGAACTTCTGCATCTACCACATCATCACCTAATAATACTGCAAAAGGCTCATTTCCAACAAAAGCTCTTGCACATAGAATAGCATGACCTAAACCTCTTGGTTCCTTTTGTCTAATATAATGGATATCTGCTATATCAGATATTTCTCTTACCATCTCTAGCATTTCATCTTTTTTGTTTTTTTCTAATTCTAATTCTAATTCAACAGATCTATCAAAGTGATCTTCAATACATTTTTTATTTCTTCCAGTTACAATAAGAATTTCTTCTATTCCTGATGCTACAGCCTCTTCTATAATATATTGAATAGTTGGCTTATCAACTATTGGAAGCATTTCCTTAGGCTGTGCTTTAGTTGCTGGTAAAAATCTAGTTCCTAATCCAGCTGCTGGTATAATAGCTTTTCTAACTTTCATTATTATCCCTCTCATTCAAATTATTTTACATAATTGTCACATTTATATTATATCATTCATTTAAATATTTTCCAAATTTAATACTATTATTATAAAAATTATCTAATACTCTTTATAAAATCTATAAATTTATCATGTTTTATTGCAAAATTTCCTGAAACTTTAGTTCCATCTTCTAAATTCTTTGTAACAACAGACCCTAAACTTATACTCACTTTATTTCCTAAAGTTAATCCATTTGATATAATAGCTCCAAGGCCTACCCAAGAATCATCACCAATTACTGTTCTGCCTCCAAAGGTTGTTCTTGAGGCTATTAAACATCTTTTCCCAATCTTTACTCCATGTTCTATGTGAACTAAATTATCCAGCTTAGAGTAGTCCCCTATTATAGTGTTATCCCAGCTATAAAGAGCCTTATCAATGCAAGCATTATATTGGATTTCAACGTTATTTCCTATAATAACACCGCCACAGTGATTTACATTCATAATTATCCCATCTACTCTTTTGTATTCATATCCTTCTCCACCTATAACTACTCCTGCTCTTATTATAGAATTATCTCCTATAACAGTATTTTCTCTTATAACAACAAATTCTTCTATTTTGACATTATTACCTATTTTAACATTTTTCTTACTTATAGAAGCTAAATTACTTATTTCACAGTTTTCTCCTATTACTGTATCAAAATCCTTTCTTTTATAATCTTCCATAGTGGAAAGCTTATTATGTAACTTAAAATAATCCATTCTAGGATTTTCTGAAATTAATATTCCATAACTATCTTTAAGCTTTTCTCCTAGCTCCCTTGTAGTTATTAAACATTTTATATTTTTCCCTAAACCCTTAGTATACTTTTCACTTTCAATAAAAGAAAGAAGATCCTCATCACATTTAGATACAGCAAGACCTAGTGATGAAAAACTCCCTTCATTTAACAGTTCAACATTATCAATCAAATTTACAACTTCACTTAATAACATAATCCATCCTCCTTATGGGGTCTGACCCCATTACATTTTTTGGAATGGGGTCAGACCCCATTTTTTCTCATTTTTAATAAATAAGAAGAAATAAAAGAAAAAATTATCACTATTAATAACTTAACAGCAAATAACATATTAGCATTTAAAGTATAAGAAAAATAAAATTCATTTATTAATTCACTAAGAAATGGAGCTAAAACCAATCCTGAGAAAGTTATTAGCATAAATTTAAATGCCTTTTTAGGGAATTTCATTAGTATCCCCTCATTCATGTTTTCAACAAACATATTCTTGGTTAATCCTTTACTGATTATAATTAATATTATTCCAATAACAAATAAAGCTGTTGATATTCCTTGTACCCTTAAAATAATAGTTGCTCTATCTAAATTACCTGCATAATCCCCATAAAAATAGTAACCCTCAAGGTAGTATTGTATATTTTCTATAATTATGTTAAAGGCCCTGTTAGCATAAGTATACATAACAATATATCCCTCTAAATTTATAAGAAGCGTAAAAAGATAGGCCAGTATAAATATCATGGAACCAAATACAAAATACAAATTAGAAAAAAAGCAGTCAAGTAAGGCCAGACATCCTATAATTAGTGTTGAAATACATATAATCCTAATAATATCCAATAAAAAGCTAGTTCCAAAGTTGCCAATATAATAAAGCACTTCATAATTTAAATATACATTTTGTATAACTGAAATAATATAAGAAAATAAGAAAACTAAAAAGGAAAATATCATCAAGGTAAATTCTCTTTTTCTTATATCAAGCTTTGAGAAAGGTCCACTTAAAAATAATGACCACTTTTTCCTCTTATGAAGTCCCACAATAATTGAATAGCAAATCATTAAATAAACAGTAAGTAAAAGTATTGCCCCACCTGTAATGATAAATTCAATCCCCTGACTATAATTATTTAAATTGTATAATTTATTTATGATATTATAATTAAAATAATCATCAACTATGCTTTTATTAAGAAAAAAGGCTATAAGATATACTACGCATAAAAATACTATTATTTTTGAATCTCCTTGGTACAAAAGACTTTTATTTAAATATTTTCTCATATTCCTTTTCCTTTCCAAGCTTATAAATAAAAATTTCCTCTAAGTTTAAATCAATTTCTTCAATGAATAATGGTTCATATTGTTGCAGACTTTTTATAAATTTATCATCATATTTTTCTGTAATAATAGTAAATACCCTGCCAACATTATCTATAGTTATTATTCCTTGGCAAGCTAAGTCCTCTTCATAAATTGGCTTATCAAAGGCTACTTGAATTTTCTTAATATTCTCCCTCATATTATCTAAAGTATTATAATAATCTACCTTGCCCTTATTAATTATCAAGATTTCATCACACACTTCCTCTAAGTCCCTTAGATTATGTGAAGTTATTATTGCTGCTTTTTCTCCCCTAGTTACTTCCTCCTTAACTAAATTTAATACAGCCCTCTTTAAAATTGGATCAAGGCCAGAAGTAGGCTCGTCTAAAACTAATAAGCTGGCATCTATTGAAAAAGCTATCATTATGCTTACTCTCATTTTCATCCCCTTTGAAAGCTGCATAAATCTCTTATTTAAAGGTATTTTAAATACCTTATTTATTTTATAAAATCTTTCCTCACTAAAGGAACTGTATATGCTCTTATAAAAGTTAACTATCTCTTTTATAGTAATTAAATAAAAGCTAGGCTGCTCATCTGGCACATAGGCTATATTTCTTTTTATTTCAGGATTATCATAAACCTGCTTTCCAAAAAGCCTAATATTACTTTCATTTGATTCATATAGTCCAACTATTGCCTTGACTAAAGAGGTTTTCCCACAGCCGCTGGGACCTATTATACCAAGAATCTTACCTTTTCCTAAGGAAAAACTTATGTCTTCTAAAACTAGATTTTCTCCGTATTTAAAAGAATAATTTACTACTTCTAGCATTAGCTCCCTCCCCTCCTTAAAGCAAGCTAGTCTGAATATATTTCCTGATAATAATCAACTACATATCCTTCCCCTTCGTCTATTATAACTAAGTAAAAAGAGCTTTTTTCTAAATCCACTGCATCACTAATATTGTCATTATTAGCAAGGGTTCCATTATCATTAATCATTTCCACATCTACAACTTGATTATTATAACTGGAATTTCCGTCTAATTTATAATACTTTATATCCCTTGCCCTTTTATAATTAGGTATTTTTTCAAGGCTGATTTCATACAGTTCCTTAATTGCTTCATCCTCTATTTCTACTAAATCATAACTATAGAAAGAAGGTATATATCCATTAATAAACCTTGCATCATTTCTATTTCTTATATATAATCTATATCTTCTTGATAAGCTTTCTAAAAACTTAGTAGGAGCCATATTTATATAAGTCCCTTTAGTACCAATCCTTTCGTAAGCATTAGCATAACCAATAAAGCTAGATATTGCTTCCTCAGGAGTATTAAAGTTTATTTCCTTTTCATATATTTTTGTTTTGCGTGAAAAAGTGCTTAATACTAAAAATACTATCATAAGGCTTGCAATAGCATAAAATGTAGATTTCTTCATAAGTCCTCCTATAAAAAAACTAAGTGTACAAATAAGTTGTACACTTAGTATTATAAATAATTAAGAATAATAAAACAATTAATATTTCCTTAATTATCCCATTAGTTCTCAAATATGTATTAATATTGTAATTAGTTAGCTAATATTTTTTCATACAAATCTATTAGTTTTTTCTCTTCTGTATCCCAACAGAAGTTATTCATAAATATTTCTCTATTTTTATGTCCGATTAATTTAGCTTTTTCTTTATTATTAATAAAATATTCTATTGCTTTAGATATTACATTAATATCTAAGGGATTAACATAGATTCCTACATCACCAAACAATCTTCCCCAATATTGAAAGTCAGAAAGTATTATGGGTATTTCACAGGCCATATATTCTATTACTTTAGTTGGTATAGACTGTTTATAATTAGGAGTAGGATGTAGGATACTCATTCCTACATCTGCAGCCTTAACATACTTATATAAATCCTTTGCTTCCATTTGCCCAAAGTACTTTGTATTTTTATATCCATCTAGACTTTCACATTCTTTTCTTAATTCTTCAGATTCCCAACTACCAATTAACCAAAGTTTAACTTTTCCATTAAAAGCTTCTGTTACTCTAATCATTTCTTTAATTCCTCTGATTTTGGTAATAGCTCCTATATATATTAAAATGAAATCATCTCGATTGTCCTTATTTTCTAGTGGATTACTTTTATCTATCATATCCCTAATAGCATAATTTTTAACACTAATTACATTTTTATTACTTTTCTTAAAATCATCTATTAATTCATCTAATATTGTTACAACTGCACTAAATCCCTTACATTTAGATTTTTCATATTTATTAAAAATAACAGATATCATTTTTCTAAACCAATTGGGGCCTAAATAACTCTTAGATAAAATTTGCTTAGGAACATCTTCATGTACATCATAAATAACCTTTTTACCTTTTTTAGCCAACTTACTTCCAATTGGTATTAGTTCTGGGTCATGAAAATGATATATGTCTGCATTTATTTCTAGAGCTTTCTTATATGCTTCAATTCTGCTATAAATAATTCTGCCTATCCTTCCACTTCTTTTAGCCAGTGGTATTATATTTACACCATCAACTGTTTTTTTTCTATCTGATGAAACTATTAATGATACATCATACCCTGCCTTGCTAATACTTCTACATTGTTTATAAAATATTCTATTATCATTTTCATTATGCACAGTTGAAATATGGCATATTTTTTTCTTCATTCAACCACCTTACCCATTACACTTGCTGTACTAGCTTTTTAAATATAATAATTACTTCATATCAGAGCTTGAAAAGTTATTTAGTGGAAAATTCACAGGCATACCAGTTTTTCTTGATTTATATGCTGCTAATATTATTGATAATGGAACTATACCATCTTCACCGCTAATATAAGGCTTTCTATCCTTATTAATAGCATCTATTACATCCTTAAATAAAGGTGTATGTCCCTTTCCATAAACATTTTCTATTTCAACTTGAAGGTCTCTCTTAGCTGCTTCTTCATCCTCACCTTCAAATCTCCAAGTCTTAAGCTCATTAACTGCAAGACCTCCAACAACAACAGTTCCCTCAGTTCCAAATATGCTTAAAGTCTCTTCTAAATTCTTTGGATAAACCACTGCACTTCCTTCAATAATTCCAATAGCTCCATTTTTAAATCTAACTACTACAGCTCCAAAATCTTCTCCTTCAATGTTATTTCTGAAGGTATCACATTCAGCATAAACTCTTTCAACTTCAGATCCAATCATCCATTGTAATAAATCAATGTTGTGAATACATTGATTCATTAATGTACCGCCATCTAAATCCCAAGTTCCTCTCCAAGGGGCTTGTTTATAATAATTTTCATCTCTTCTCCAAAGAATTCTTGCAGTTCCATTCATTATTCTACCAAACTTGCCTTCTTCTACTGCAGTTCTTAACTTCTGAATTGGCTTATTAAATCTGTTTTGATGACACACAGATAATTTAACATTATTCTTCTTTGCAGTTTCTATCATCTTATTAGCATCATCAATAGATAAAGCCATTGGCTTTTCTACTAATACATGCTTACCTTTATTCATACAGTAAATTGCAATATCTGCATGATATCCACTTTCTGTAGCAATAGTTACAACATCAATATCTTCTTTTTCTAACATTTCCTTATAATCAACATATGTAGCAACTTTTAATGAATTATTCTTCATTTTTGTTAAATATTCTTCCTTTTTAGCTTCTGCTAATTCTAACTTTATGTCACAAGTAGCTACAAGTTCAGCTTCATCTTTATTTTCAACTAAAGCTTCTACATGTTTATAAGATATTCTTCCACAGCCTATTATTGCAAACCTAAGTTTTTTCATATTAACTACCACCTTATATACATTTTATTATTGTTTTAATTATTAAATAGATATCATAGAAGACATTACTCTTCTCAATATATTCTAAATTTAATTTAAGCTTATCCTTCATAATAACCTTTATATAATATTCTTCAGGATTTTCAACCTTACCTAGTATATCATTTTCATCCCTATATCTAATTGAGGCTAAATCTGTTATACCAGGCCTAACTTCTAAAACTCTTCTTTCTTCTTCTGTATAAAGCTCAACATACTTTGGAACTTCTGGTCTTGGACCAACTAAGCTCATATCACCCTTTAGCACGTTAAAAAGTTGAGGAAGTTCATCTATTTTATATTTTCTTAAAAATGCCCCAACTTTTGTAATTCTACTATCTCTTCCAACTGTAATCTGTGCCCCCAGCCTTTCAGCATCACTCACCATAGTTCTAAATTTATAAATATTAAAAGGCTTACCATCTTTACCAATTCTTTTTTGAAGAAATAATACATTTCCTTTAGAATCTAGTTTTATGCTTATTGCTACAATTATAAGTATTGGCGATATTATTATTATCCCAATTAAAGATACTATAATATCGAATATTCTTTTTATTGCCCTATTAATTTTTTTCATTTATTTTACCTCTTAATTTTAAAATTCTTAACTTTCAGTTAATGCTACTTCATTTACTTCACTGGGTTCTCTATAAGTAGGAACAATTTGCTTCATTTTAAGCTTTACTATTTCATTATTTTCTTCTTTTAAAACCCCTTCTAGTTCTTTTAACTTCCTATTTAAACTATCTATATTTTCAAAAGTAGGTCTTCCTATATATATCTTTTTATGTTTAGTAGCTTTTAATCCTTCTTCACTCATTAAAAGTTCTTCATATAACTTTTCTCCAGGTCTTAAGCCAGTTATTTTAATTTGAATATCTTCTCCTGGTTCAAAACCAGAAAGTTTTATAAGATCTTTTGCTAAATCATATATTCTTACTGGCTTACCCATATCTAAAACAAATATTTCTCCACCTTTAGCATAAGCTCCTGCTTGAAGAACAAGCTGTGCTGCTTCTGGAATTAACATAAAATATCTTGTAATATTTTTATGTGTAACTGTAACTGGTCCACCTTCTTGAATTTGTTTCTTAAATAATGGAATTACAGAACCATTACTTCCAAGAACATTACCAAATCTTACTGCAACAAAATCAGTTTTACTTACAGTATTATAAGCTTGGATTATCATCTCACATAATCTCTTAGTAGCCCCCATTACATTTGTTGGATTTACTGCCTTATCTGTAGATATAAGCACAAATCTTTCAACCTTATATTCATCAGCAGTTTGAACTAAATTTAAAGTACCAAAAACATTATTTTTTATAGCTTCCTTTGGACTATCCTCCATTAAAGGAACATGTTTATGAGCTGCTGCATGAAAGACTACTTCTATATTATTGCTATTAAAAATTTCCTCTAACCTTTCTTTATCTCTTATAGAACCTATAAGAACTTCCATATCTAACTCAGTAAAATGAGTTTTTAACTCATTTTGTATATCATAAACTGAATTTTCATATATATCAAAAAGTATTAACTTTTTAGGACCATATTTTGAAATTTGCCTGCATAATTCTGAACCAATAGATCCACCTGCACCTGTAACTAAAACTACTTTATTATTTAAATAACTTGATATACCTTCATCATCTAATACAATAGGATCTCTACCTAGCAAGTCTTCTAGATCCACATCTTTTATTCTGCTTACAGTAGCTTTTCCTGATATTATTTCATAAATACCAGGTATTATTTTAATCTTACAATTTGTTTTTTTACATATTTCTAATATTTCTTTTTTATTTTTGCTATCAATAGATGGAATAGCAATTAAAATAACATCTATTTCCCTTTCAACAGCTAATCTAACTATATCTTTTCTTTTGCCTTCTACCTTAACTCCACTTATTCTCTTACCTTGCTTATAATCATCATCATCTACTAAAACTATTGGATTAAGCTTAAGATTTCTTCTAGATAGCATCTCATTAATAATCATAGTTCCAGCAGAACCTGCTCCAACAATCATAACTCTTTGTTGGTCTTTATCATACTTATAAGGTGCATATAATAAAGATCTTCTATATACTCTAAATAAAACTCTATATCCTAACACAAAAATACAGGACATCATAGTTCCAATAACACAAACATTTAGAGGAATAGTTGCCCCAACTGCTGTAATATTAGGAGAAAGCCTTGTATATAAAATAACTAAAGAACCTGACAGAATACCTCCACCAGCTCCAAGTAAAAATTCATCTGTTCCAGTTAAGTCCCATAAAGAATTATATAGCTTAAAAAAGTAAAAGCATATTGTATATATTATAGTTACAACTATCACATTTTTTTGATATATAGTAGCAATTTCTGTAAACTTCTCATAAAAGGTAATATTTATAGCCAATAAATATGCCATATTTACTAAAAAAGCATCTATTACTAATAACAAAAATGTTTTTAGCTTATTCATATTTTCGTCTCCTAACATTTATCCTAGCTCTTATTATTCTTATAAAAGTCATAATTATTATACTACTAATAGCAATTAATTGTCTACAAATCAAATTTTATTAATAATTCTGTAATATATTAAAATAATTTATCCCAGTAAAGCCTCTTACTTTCCTTACTGGGATATTTTTATTCGAACTTTAATATTTATTTTATATATCTATTTATAAGCTCTACTATTTTTTCTGAAGCTTTTCCATCACCAAATATATATGGTTGTTCATTATTAGGCTTAAAATTATTTATTGCTTCTAGAATTTTATCTTTATTAGTTCCAACTATTACATTCCAGCCAACCTCTACAGTTTCTACCCACTCTGTTTCATCTCTCATTGTGACACATGGTTTTCCCATAAAATAGGCTTCTTTTTGAACTCCACCACTATCAGTTACAATCATTTTTGAATTAGCTTCTAACATTAGCATTTCTAAGTATCCAACTGGATCAATTACTTTTATATTTTCATTTAATATTAATTTGTAATCATTAATAAATTTTTTGGTTCTAGGATGTAATGGTAAAATAATTTTTTCTTTTGATTCCTTTAAAGCTTCAATAATATTTTTAAGCCTTTTTATATCATTTGTATTTTCAGCTCTATGTATTGTAGTTAAAATATATTCATTTTCTTTAACATTAAGTTTATCTAATAAAGATGCCTTTGCTTTTGCCCTTTCTTTAAACATAAGAACTGCATCATACATAACATCCCCTATATTATAAACTCCTTCTACTATGCCTTCCTTTTCTAAGTTCTTTTCAGCATCCTTAGTCGGAACTAATAATAACTTTGATATATGATCAGTTAGTATTCTATTTTGCTCCTCAGGCATAGACTTATTGAAACTTCTTAACCCAGCTTCAACATGAATAACTGGAATTAATAACTTACTAGCTGCTAAAGCTCCTGCTAAGGTTGAGTTAGTATCTCCATAAACTAAAACACAGTCTGGTTTTTCCTTTAAATATATCTCCTCAAGCTTCTCAAGCATTTTACCTGTCATTGCTCCATGACTTCCTGATCCTATTTTAAGGTTATAATCAGGTAAAGGAATTCCTAATTCCTCAAAGAAAACTTTAGACATATTATCATCATAATGTTGCCCTGTATGTATTAAAACTTCATTAAATGCTTTTCTCAATTCTTTTGAAACTGGAGCTGCTTTTATAAACTGTGGTCTTGCTCCTACTACTGTTATAATCTTCATACTCAACCTCCGATAAATTACTAACAATTTTTTAAGTTACTAATTTGATTTATTCGTTTATTCCAAGTATTATTCTCTTTTGCCTTTTTAACATTTTTAGTATATTCCAAAATAGAATTCATATCAATATTAATTAAGACCTTATATAAACTCTCTACATTATCATCACAAACTATACCAATTCTATTTGAATTTATGAATTTTGCTACTTCCTTACAATTAGTAGCTACTATAGGTAATTCATAAGAAACATATTCAAGTAATTTTACCGGCATTGCAAAATCCATATAGAAATCTATTTTTCTAGGTATTATTGCTAAATTTGCTTTACTATAAATACTTTCAAGTTCCTTACCGGATGCATGATATACTTTCAGCCAAGTCCTATTTAAATATTCTTCTATTTGACTTAATTCTTCTTTTCTACAAACTAAATGTAAAACCATTCTTCTTTCTTTATTTACTTTATCTAAAGTCTCTAATAATAACTTACCACCATATTGTTCAGAAACTCCCCCAACATAAATAATCTCAACATCATTAGCAACTTCCTTTTTAATATTTAAAAGTTCAGTTCCTGGAGGAAGAGCTTCTTTTATAGGAAAATCAAATAATTCAGCCATAGTTTCTGTTGGAAAATATACTTTTTTACATGTATTTTTTATTATGAACCAATCAAACTTATGCATTAAATTAATTATCTTCCTTTTAATCCCCTTTACATCATACCAGTCAGCAAACTTCCAATATGCATCTCTATAAAATAATCCAGTAGCTATCTTTTTAAACTTACTTATATATAAAAGTAATAAATGATCACATAAATTAAAAATAGGTCCTGCTGGCGGTTCCACATAACAAAATTCATATTTATTCTTTCTTATTTCTTTAAAGTAGGAAATACACCTTTGCCATCTTTCCTTTTTTCTATTTTGCTGCCCAGTTAAAAGTGTAATATTATATCCTTCATTTAAAAATGCATCATAAATTTTTTTAGGTCTTACAGAGGATCCACTTTTTTGTTCTTCAAAATCAACAAATGTTATGTATAAAATATTTTTATCCATCTAATTTCTCCTTACTTCTCCTATTATATATAATAATGAATAAACCAACTAACCAAAAAGTACAAACAGAAACTGTTTGTAATAAGTAAGGCTCCATTGAATTAAAAACAATAAATAAAATCATATATGAAGCAAGTAATTTTTTTTCAAATTCAGAAAAATATTTGATATTACTAAAATATATAAAAATAATTATTATAATTAATAATAATCCCATTATACCGTTCTGTAAAAACACTTCTAAAAATCCATTATGAGAATGAGCTGCCACTCTCTGATATATAGGAATAACCTTTTTACTGAATAATGAATCTATACTGTTAAAGCCATTTCCTATAATCGGATTGTTCACAAAATGACTTAAAGCATAATTCCATATGTACTTCCTTCCACTAAAAGTGATATTTTTGCCAAATACACTATTTATAGCATCATTAATAAATCCAGAATTAAGGTTTAACACTGGAATTAGAATGGAAAAGCTCATTGATGCTATGACCATCGCTATCAGTCTTTTATTATTCTTAATAAATTTCATCAGCGGAAATAATAGTACTAAAATTAATACTCCCGTAGAGCTCTTAGATATTACAATTAATAAGAAACTTAATAAAATCATAAAAACAATTGATTTTTTAATTCTATTATTTATTTTATAAAAGATATATAAATAGTATAAATATACAAATACACATAGGAATAAATATATTGTAAAAGTGCTCCTACTCAAATGTATTCCCCTTATTACACTAGAGTTTTCCATATAACCAATACTTTTAAAAATAAATATTGATAATAAATCTAATATCACTAATAAATTGCAATAATTTTTTAAATACATTATCACTCTTTCTTTTTCTATAACATTAAATAATATAATAAAATAAGAAAGCATCCCTATAAAGTTAATATAAACTTTTATAGCTTCAACTTTTTCTGGTGTAATTAATATACTTGCACCTATTAATAATATAAACATTACTATCTTATCATAGGTTCTTAAATGAATTCTTTTTGTCAAAACATAAAAGAACATTACAAAAATAAAAATTAAATTTAAAAACAATCTTCCAATACTTATTAAACTAGGATGAATATAAAATCTCTTAAATAAGGCATCACTTATTGATGAATTAATAAAAAATATAAGAATATTAAAAAATGAGTTATTTAATAATACTCTAAGTAGCATCTGCATTATTAATTACCTCTTTATATACTGAAATTAATTTTTGCGCTATAACCTTTTCTGAAAAGTTATTTTCGCAAAATTCACTAATATATTTTTTATCATATTCATCATAAGTGTTTTTCATTTTTATCATTGCCTTTTTTATTTCTTCAACATTTTCATTTTCAACTAATATTCCACACTTTTCATTTAAAAAAGTATCTGGTCCACCTGTTCGTGTTGCAATTACCGGCTTACCATAATTCATTGCCTCTATATAAACTATTCCAAAGGTTTCAAACCTACTAGCTAATATAAAGCTATCACATTCCATCATATTTTTTGCCACTTCTTCCCGGCTTAATTCTCCTAGTAAAATAATTCTATCATTTAAATCATATTTATCTATTAGGGCTTGGATATTATTCCTTTCCTCTCCATCTCCTCCAATAAATAATTCTACATCTTCTAATTCATCTTTAGCTAAATTATAGGCTTCAACCAATAAATCCATACCTTTTTTATAAGTTAAAAATCCTAAACTAAAAAATCTAAACTTTTCTTTTTTAACTTTCTCACTACTTATATATTGCTTAGGCATATTTACTAAGTTAGGAATTATATCAACCCTCTTGTTACCTGAATATTTTTCTATTTCTTCCTTTAATCCCTTACCTACAGAAATTACTTTTTCTGCTTTATTAAATACATAAGGCAAATATTTTTTTTGTGTCTTATTTATAATATTTCTTGAATATTTAGTAGAGTGTTCAGTAATTATATAAGGAATATTTATTTTTGATTTTGCATAAGCAATCCCCATATCTAATGCTGAATGAATATGTATTAAATCTATATTACCTTCATTAATTATTATTTTGTTAATTAGCTTTTCAACTAGCTTAGAATAATAATTTAAATAAAACTCTTGTAATTTAGGAAAATAATTATAAGTATTATATCTATAAACCTTAACTCCATTTTCATTAGTTATTTCAAGACTATTAAGTTTCTTTTTAAAATTTATCTTTCTTATATCTTTTATATTTATGCTTAAAACAATAACCTCAATATTTTCCTTAACAAGTGCTTCTGCTTGCTCCTTAAAAAATATTCCATTTAATTGTTTTTCTTCATCTGGATACCAAGAAGGTAATATTAATATTTTCATAATTCTCCTCTTCTCCTAATAAATTAATTTTCTTTCATTTTATTTATATGCCTCATTATAAAAATACCTTGAAGTATTGATGATATAACCGCTACACTTAAAGAAGTAATTGCAGCTCCAATACTTCCAAATTTACTTATAAGAATAACATCTAAAACTATATTAATTGAACCAGTGATTATAGCATTTATTAAATTAGCTTTAACATTGCCTAAACTTGCTAATATATTACCAAATGGAATTCTAAAAGTTCCTGTAACAAAATATCCAACCATAAGTATTCTAAAAGCAGTTATGGCCTCAGTATATTTAGGAAAGATTATATAAAAAATAGGCTTTGCAAATATAATTCCTCCTAAACTTATTAATAAATTTAATGCCCCTAAGGCTTTAATTAACTTTAATAATTTATCTTTAACCCATTGCTTATTATCCTTATTGTTAGCAAAATAAGGATAAACAAAAACCATTAAAGACATAGGTATAAAATTTATATTGAAAGGAATAGTTGTTGCTACTTTATAATTTGCTAGTAACTCCTCACTTTGTGTAAATATACCTATTAATTGAGAATCAAGCAAATAAAGTATTTGTGACATTGCATTACTTAATACTGTAATTACTGAATATTTTATAAATTGAAATTTTACACTTTTCTCTTTTATGTTGATAAATTTAAATTTCTTAATATCTTCTCTGATTAAATAAATTCCATATACTATAGTACTAAAGTATGCAATATACATTCCTAAAACCAGTCCATTTGCACTCATCATATAAGACAAAGAAACAGTAAATGCAAAATATGCAACAGTATTAAAAACAGTTAGTCTGCTATATTCCTTATTTCTTAATGTAGATCTTAAATAAGACTGAATGGTATTATACATTATACTAAATAAGGGTATAAAGGACATTATAAATAAATAATGCCTGCTTGATGAAATGGCAACTGCTCCCCATATAGAATATATCATAAGGAAAGCACTTATTAATATATTAAAAATAAAACCTAATTTTACTCCAAACCCAAAAAATTTATATTTTTCTGAAGGTTCCGTAGCCACACTTGAATATTGTAATATTCCAGATGTAACTCCTAAGCCCTCAAGCAATAAAGCAAAATTCATAGTATTTTGAGCATAACTAAAGGAGCCATACTCAGTAACAGAAATTATTCGTGTAACAAGAAGAACTGTTGTAAACTGTATTATTTTATTAATAAAATTGGCACTAAATATTTGAATTAAACCCTTACTTAATAGATCTTTAATTTCTTTTTTATTCATAGATACCTTCTATCCTTTTTATAAAATTTAATAAAGTCATAACTTGTGTTTTTTCAATAACATTGCCCTTTTCAACTAATAATCGGCAATCCTTATTTAACTCAGGGTATCCTTCTAATAAATATAAATTTTCATTTAAATAATCCTTTAAGAAATTTCTTAAAGATTCGTTTTTTTCATACCATTTATTAAAAGGATTCATATTATTACTTTGTGTAGTAAACCTTTGAATTTGTCCATCCGCAACCCTAAATATTTTCCCAAAGATTGTTTTCATAAATTTTGTATTAAAGGCAGTAGGTCTTAAATTCCACTTTTGCCATTTATAATTAGTTGCTTCAGGATAATATTTTTGTATCATTTTTAAAAATAAGTCTTCCTTATATTTATGCTCTGGTTTCATCCTACTGCAATAAGCTACTAAATCCTTATTAGTAAAAGGCTCATCTGTTTCAGTAATATCTAAAGTACTTATAGAGCCATTATACATTCCATTTATTCCCCTATTGTAAATTGCAAATTTTTCTTCATTTTTATACTTTTCCTTTATTCTAGGCGCAATATGCTCTACTCTACTTTTTAAGATTCTAGAATACATCCAATTTTCGATGTTAGGTTCATTATGCCTTGGCCCATCTATATAATCTCCATGCATAACATCTGCTAAATTTCCATTATGCACAAATCCAAAGTTATCAAAATTTATTAAATTATTTGTTGTAACTAAATGAACTGCTCCAGAATATATATTTTGTCCAAAGTTTGCCTCTACAGCTAAATCTATTTCCTTAAGAAAATCACCATTATTTAAACTTTTAAAGATATGATTTAATCTAAAATCATCAGCAATTTCTCTTGCTATCTTTTCATCTCTAGAATAGTTTTCTGAAAAAGTTATTGCAGTAATATCTTCATAACCAAGTTTTTTTGCAATTATAGAAATCATTCTTGAATCAAGACCGCCACTTAAATAAGCCATATGTCTATAGCCGTTTTCAATATCTTTTCTAAAGGACATATCGATTGATTTCTTAAGAAGCTCGTTCATATTATACATAATTTCTTCTTCACTATCTTTTAGATAATTTTCATTATCAATAAAGAAATACTGTTCTTTTTTAATTTTGTTTTCTTTTAAACATAAAATTGTTCCTGGTTCTAATTTTTTTATTTCCTCAATTAAGGTTGTATCTTCAATCATATATCCAAAGGTAAGCATATAATATGCTCCAAGTTCATCTAAGTGTACAATTATTCCTAATTCCTTAAGAGCTTTTACTAAATTAAATAAATCACTACTTGCAATAAAAGTTTCTTTTTCTTTATCAAAATAATAATAAAGGGGCTTATTTCCAAGATGATTAGTAAATGTATATAATTCATCTTTTTTCTTATCATAAATTATTCCATAATAATTTCCACTTAAATCATCAATAAACTTAATTCCTTTTTTAGAATACATTTCTTTTATCAAAGTAAAGTTATCGTTGACTTTATAAGCTTTTTGTAATTCTTTATTGTTTAATATAACTCCATCAATAACTACAGCTAAATCATCATCTTCCTCAAATACTTTTTCTTTTTCAAATTTACCATTAAAATTTTTATATATAACAAACTTATCATTTTCTATTAATTCATTAGTTTTTAAGCTTCCTTTATTATATTTTTTTTTAGTATGAATAATAGTTGTACCTCTCATAAGAACTGTCTCCTATCTAGATTTTATAATTATGATATTTATTTCTAAAGCTATCTCCGTAATTAAACACAAGACCAATCAATCTTACTTGTAAATTTTCTATATTCTCAATTGTATTCTTCACTATATCCTTTTTCACATATTCAGCTCTAACTACTAAAATAGTTCCATGACATTTATTAGATATAACTCTGCTATCAGCTGATAATTGTAATGGTGCTGTATCAATAATTATGTAATCATATTTTTTATTAAGTTCATCTATCAATTTATCAAATTCTAAGGAATCAAATAAAGCAATTGAATTAGCTTTAGCTTCTCCAGCAAGTAACACATCCATGTTTTTATTAAAATTAATCAATACTTCTTCTAAATTTGCTTTTTTATCAATTACTTCTGCTAAACCCTTAGTTTCACTTATATTAAGGAATTTAGAGATAGAAGGCTTTTTTATGTTTCCATCAATTAATAAAGTTTTATTAGAATTACTTAATGCCAAGGCTAAATTAACTGCAGTTGTTGTTGTTCCTTCTCCAGCTATAGATGAAGTAACTGCAATTATTTTTTTATCTTTAGTCATTTTTCCAAACTTTATATCTGCAGCTAATGTATTATAAAAATCTAAATTTTCATCGGAATTTTTTTCTTTAAATTTGGGAATACTAGCAATGATAGGACGCTTAAGCTCCCTTTCAAGCTCTCCCTTTGTTCTAAATGTTTTATTAACACATTCAAGTACAAAAGATAATAAGGAAGAAAGTCCTAGCCCTCCAACAAATCCAATTAAAATTATTAACTTACCGTTTCTCATATCGCTTTTTTCAGAAACTGCTACATTTTCTTCTACTGTAACCTTTCCATATTCATCTTTATCGGCTACTTCTAAAAGTTCATCTTTCATAGCTTTTAATACTTTTTCAGTTTGTTCTTCAGTAGCACTGTTATATTTAATTTGAATAAAATTAGAATTTTCAATATTAACTAAATCTAAGCCGGATAATACGTCTTGAACCTTTATATTTAAATCAGTTCTTTCTAGCAAATTCTTAGCAAAATCTCTAGTCTTCATTAATTCTATATAATTTTTAACTAAGTTATCATCTTTTTTTATTATTTTACCTTCACTATCTAAAACATACTCATTTTTCACAAGAACTTTAAAATTACCTTGATATGTAATTACATCTTTTAATCCTTTTGCAACAAATACAGATAAAACTGTTGTGCATATAGTAAAAATAAGGATACTTTTCCACCTTCTTATGCATCCTCTTATTACATCCTCAAATTTAATTATTTCTGGTTCCATTCTTTCATCTCCTAACTTTTAATTAATAAAGTCTGTTTTTTAAATAATCTTATAGTATCTAAAATTATAATCCTTACATAACTTATGTATAAAAAGATATAGAATTCTTTTGATTCTATATCTTCAATATTAAAATTTAGAGCTTTCCTTTAATGTCTCTTTATATATTTCATCTATATAATTAAAGTTATCCACAACATTATAATTATCTTCCACAAATTTTCTTGCATTCTGTCCCATTGATATTCTTAAATTATCATCATATACTAATTTTTCTAACTTATCAGCTAAATCTACTTCATCTTTTCTCCTTGCTACCAAACTAGAAAAATTAGGTTTTGTTGATTCCATTAGTCCTCCAACATTAGAAACTATAACTGGGATACCACAAGCTTGTGCTTCTACTGCAGCTACTCCGAAACTTTCACTATCTAATATAGAAGGAAAAACAGCTATGTCAAACTCATTAAGCGTATCAGGTACCTTATCTGGATGTAAAAATCCTAAAAACTCTACCTTATCTTCAATTTTTAAATCTTTACATAAAGCTTTTAATTGACTTTCTTTACTTCCCTTACCTGCTATCTTTAACTTAATATTTAAATTATTATCTTTACTTATCAATATGTGAAAAGCTTTAATTAGATATTCTATACCATACTTTTCTTCTAATGTTTTTATAGTTCCTATTACTAATTCATTACTTTTTAAATTTTTATTATTATTCGGCTTAAACTTATTTATATCTACCCCAAAAGGAGTAACTAATATATCTTTATCTATATATTTCTTAGTTTCTTCTGCCATTACCTTACTAGTTGATAATACTATGTCTGCCTTATTTAAATTATATTTAACTATATTCTTATGAATAATCGATTTCTTTGGAAAATCATAAACATCACTTCCCCAAACAGAAAGTATATAAGGCTTATAATTTACCAAAGAGCCAAGCAATCCATAACTAGTAGCATATTGAGCATGTAATATATCTGGTTTAATTTCATTTACTAAATTTTTAATTTTAGCAACATTTTTTAAATATCTAATCTTAGAAATAGTATTACTTACATTTTTAATTTTCAAAGACATACTGTAAACTTTAACACCTTCTATTTCTCCATCATTAAGAGAAATTACACTGACATCATAACCCTTATCCCTAAAAAAGTAACATAATTTTTTAGTATGTATACTATTTGCATCGCTTAAATAACATATCTTCATAATACACCTCTTCAACCAAATAATGGTATTTTCTTCTTCTATCTAGATATTCTCTTGTTTGCCTCTTCAATTTTAGAACTTTTAAATATATAAAAATTGAAAATTCCAAGAATAAATCCTAATCCATAAGATATATGAAGAATAGGAAAAGTTACAATTAAGTATCCTAAATATCTCATATTCTTTTTTATTGATATTTTGCTGCTAAATAATAAATCTAATAATAAATATAATCCTAATATTAAAAAATAAATATTTTTAATAAAATTAGAAAAAATACTTAGAATACCACCAAAGGTTAAGAACAATACAAACATAAGAGGTATTAGATGTCTTACAGAAGCAGGCCTTTTATGCTTTTGAATAACCCTTACTTTCCAAAAACCATATTGATAGTATTGTCTCCATAATTTTTTAAAATCTCCTCTGCTAAAATAAATAGATTTTATCTTTGGAGTAAGTAAAATTTTAGCTCCACTTTTTTGGACTCTAAAATTTAATTCATCATCTTGATTTCTAACTAATTCTTCATCAAATAATCCAATTTTATCTAATAAAGTTCTTCTATAAGCTCCAAAACCAACAGTATCTACAAAACTTTCAGTTTCAGCGTATCTAAATAAGGCATTTCCTACTCCAAAGGGACAACTCATAGCCTCTGCTATAGCAGCTCCCTTAGTACTTTCATTTATTGTAGTTATAAGACCACCAGCGCAGCCAATTTCTTCGTTTTCTAGAGCTAATACATTTTCTAACACAAAATTTTTATCTGCATATGCATGGGCTCCAAAAATAATAACTATATCTGAATTTGTATAATTTATCCCTAAGTTCATTCCTTTTGGAGCTGATATACCTTTATTATCAAGCAAAACTACATTTTTGTTTTCTTTTATTAAATCCTTAACAATTTTTCTAGTATTGTCTGTTGACATTCCATCTGCAACTATTATTGTTATAAGTTCTTTAGGATAGCTTTGATTTAAAAAAGATTCAATGCATTTTTTAATATACTTTTCTTCATTTCTACATGGAATAACAACCGAAACAGTTTTTTTCAAAATTTCCACTCCTTAATCCCTTCATAGCTTATTCTTTAACTATGATATTAGCTTTATTAATTATAATACTTTTATATATATATTGTCTAGTTACCATAATTTCTACTTTCTTTTTCTTAGTGCAATGGTAAGTGATTTCATTATTATTTCTCTATATAAAAATATAACTGCTATTGTACTAAAAATAGTTAATAATAATATAATATAATCAAATTTATATAAACTTGAATATGCCGCTAATATATAAACTAAAGCTATAGAAATCCAAAACCTTGTCATATAAAATTTTACATTATAAAATTTTCTAGAATAATAAGTTCTCGTTATAAAAAACACTACATATGCAAGCCCTGTTGAAATTGCAGCGCCTGTTGCCCCGTATTTAGGAACTAATAATAAGTTACCTATAATATTAGATAAAGCAGAAAAAGTAGCAATATAAATATGATACTTTGTTTTTTTCATAAAATTTATTCCAAGAACTGTGGTCTCTGAAATTGTGTACATTATAGGCATCATTACTAAAAAGGGAAAAATAAATTCTACACCTTCGTATTCACTTCCAAGTAATTTAACAATAAGATCTTTTGCTGCTATAATCCATATAGATATTATTATCATCGCTACTGACACAATTTGATTTGCATTTGTAAAAAATTTTGTATCTTCTGGATTATTAGAATATTTCTCATAAGCCACAGGAGTCCAAAAAGTCGTAAAGGCAGCCTGACAATTATTTAATAATCCTATAATAGTCATTGCACCACTATATAAACCAATTTCTGTATAGGTACTATAAATTCTTAATGAAACTTTATCTATTGATTGGAAAAGCCATGTTATAGCCATTGAAAATATAAATGGTATTCCATAATAAATCAACTCTCTTGAACTAGTTTTTACTTCATTTACTCTCTTAACATTTTTCCAATCATACTTTTCTATATAAATAGACCATAACATTCTAACAATATTAGATAATATAGTTGCTATAACTATAGTTAAGTAATGATCTTTAAATACAAAATAAAATAATCCAATAAATATTAAATAAGATAGCTTATTTATAACAGTTATTAATGAATATGCTTTTCCTCTTTGCTTCATTCTTACATGAATCAAAGAAAAATTTCCAACTGTACTAAAGATATTATGTATTAATACTAAAATAATTAAGAAGAAAGATTGTTCATCTATAATAAAAATGGAAGCCTGCTTATAACAAAGTAATATAACAACTCCAATTATTAAATTTAATATAAATGTTATTCCTATACTTTTTCCTAAGAGTCCTCCCCTATTTTCCTCCTCTTCATCATTAAAATATCTGATATATGCTTGATCCATTCCCATTGTTGCTATTAATACTATTAAACTAGTAAAGGTAGTAAACATAGAGGCCTTACCATATTCCTCTGGGGAAATAATTCTAGTTATTATCGGTGAGGATATAAAGCCTAATAGCAATACTATACCGTTTCCAATTGAAAACTCTATAAATTTCTTAACTAATCTATTCATTGTTCTCTCCTATGATCTATTATGTAAAATATATTCTTATGATATTTCTATATTATCATAAGAATAAAAATATAAAACTGAATTATTTATTAAATTTATAAAAATATAGATTTATTTCATAAATGTTCTATTATAATAATTATGTAGGGGGTGCTTCGATGAAAAAAATTTTTATAAAGAGTATTATTACAGCTTTTATTGCTCTAGGATTTATAAATTCAAAGGTACAAGCTGTAGAAGTCGACTACATACAAGGAAGTGATAGATATGAGACTGCTAGTTTAATTGCTGATAAAATAGATTACCAGAATGTAATACTTGTTAACGGCCTTTCAATCGCTGACGGTTTATCTGCAAGTGGTTTAAGTGGAGCTTTAAATGCTCCAATATTATTAACAAGAGATACAACTATACCCAACAGCACATTAGAAAAATTACATAAGGCTGCTAATATTTATATTGTAGGTGGAAATACAGTAATATCTCCTAATTTAGAAAAAGAATTAATTAAATTAGGCAAGTCAGTTAAAAGACTTGCAGGAGATAATAGATATGATACTTCTATTGCTGTAGCAAAGGAAATAGAAAGCATAAAAGGTGTGCAAGAAATTTATTATGTCAACGGTATTAAAGGACAAGCTGATGCTATGAGTATTGCTCCGGTAGCAGCTTCTCGAAAAAATCCAGTAATTTTAACTAACGGGCTCGATAGCAGTTACAAAAAAAATATAAAATCTTATTCAATCGGTGGAACAACAGTATTAAGTACAAGTTTCGATGCATTTTCAGAAAGAATTTCTGGCTTAAATAGATTCGAAACAAATAAAAATGTAATTAATAAATTTTTCCCAAATAAAACTCATGTAAACTTAAGTAAATCTGATGTTCTTATAGACGCCTTAACCTCTTCTGCATTAAAAGAACCAGTAGTATTAGTATCTGCTGCTTCCGATAAAAGTGTTATTTCAGGAGCTAAAAGTATTACTGTTTTTGGTGATATAGATGCTATTGCTGTTAGAAGAGCCAAGGCTTATTTATATGGAGATACTGTAGTTTTCTATTCCCAACACCAAGATGATGAAACATTATTTGCTGGAAGTGCTATTGTAGATGCAATTCAAGCAGTTGGAAGAGAAAATGTTTATATTGTATTAGTTACAGATGGTACTGGCTCAGAAGTATTCAACTGGAGTCGTTATAAAAACATATCTACTGAAACTAAGATCAACTTAAGAAATGCAGAATTTCTTTCAGCAGTATCAAAATTAGGAATATTACCTGAAAATATTGTTATGTTAGGACAACCTGAAAATAATATAAATGAAGATGTTATTAGTGATGCAGTAACATATTTTCAAAATAGTTTCCCTAATGTTACTCATGTAGTGCATAGTTATAAATATGATACACATCCACAACATTTAGCAACTGGAAAACTAATTTATGAATTATATAAAAATAACCTAATTTATGACTGTAGATTTTTTATACCTCCTAGTGAAGCATCTTACGTACCTAATGAACTTCTAATAGAAAGTACTGCTGATAATAATTTAGAAAAAGAAAGTGTACTTAATGCTGTAGAGGAATATAAATTAGATAATCAAGATATGATAAGAGAAGGAATTGGTTTCAAATCTGTTCCTGGACTATTTAAATATATTAGTTCCGATCCAAAAGTTTCATCATATCTTCATATGCCAGAAAACTAAAACAATGATAAAAAGGGTTAGTTACTTAAAATCTGTAACTAACCCTTTAGTTTTCATTGATTAATTTTTATCTTAGCTTGTCTACACCCAATCCAAGTACAATATTATCTGATATTACAACATTGCTGCCTAAAACATATACTACATTTAAATTAACTTTGATTTCTTTAATAATTTTCTTTACAGAATTTTCAACTTGTCTTGTATTAGATAATAATACAAAATTGCCATTTTTAGCTGCTAAAGCAGATGATGATAATGCATCTGGGAATGCTAAGCCTGATGCTACATAAATTGTATCCAAATTAATCTCAGGTTTAAATCTATTAAATATTATAGCATTAGTTTCGTATCTATTAGCTCCCCCTAATCTTTCAGGACCCTTTGTTTGACCTGCTACACTATCTGCAATAACTGTTGTTTGTCCAATTACATAAGTTTTATTAATCGCATTTTCATGAATAAAATTCTTAGTAACCTCTGGAATACTATCTTTTTTAGTTAATAAAATAGGACTTTGTTTTTTAGCTGCTATTGGAGAAATAGATAATCCATCTGCAAAACTCATTCCATTAGCTAATGCAATTTCTCCATTAGTAACTCCAACTTCTTTTGCAATTAATACAGCTGTTTCATATCTATCTTTTCCACCAATTCTTCTTACATTTATTCCTAATGATGCAATTTGATCTTGAATTACTTTAGGAATTGCAGTTTCTCCACCTATAATAATAACATTTTTTACTCCCTTATTTACTAAAGATGCTTTTAAATCTGGCTGAGCTTCTAATGTTGTGTTTCTTGATAATAATATTGGAGCATTATACTTAACTGCCAAAGGTGCAGCACATAGTGCATCTGGATAATCAATACCTGAAGCTAAAATAACATTTTCAGATGTTTCCCATCCCTTATTAAAAATATTATATGAAGTTTCATATCTTGTACTTCCAAATATCCTTTCAGCAAATAATGGTTCTATGGCTATATTTTTATTTAAATATTCAATTGTTCCATTTGCTATAGCATCCATAATTAAATTTTGATAACTTTCAGATTTTAATAACTCTGCTTCCTCTGGTGTACTTATAAAACCTGCCTCAACTAATGAAGCTGGCATTTTAGTTGCTTTAATTACATGGAACTCTTCTCTATTCTTTACACCTCTATTCCAAGCCTTAGTATATTCAATCAGCTTAGCTTGTAGTTTATCAGCTAATGGTTTGTCCATATCTTTATAATACCAGGTTTCAATTCCATATGCTGTAGGCTTATCATAGGAATTTAAAT
>Ga0209537_1000334_pt1 | contig 57904 bp, 54 predicted proteins | sample BioPla4DNA1_FD_187698 | JGI IMG/M metagenome (GOLD analysis project Ga0209537, IMG submission 187698) | Biogas fermentation microbial communities from Germany - Plant 4 DNA1 (SPAdes) (version 2) | ecosystem: Engineered > Bioreactor > Anaerobic > Digestate | place: Bielefeld, North... | reverse complement strand
CTGCTCTAGCCTCTTGTGCTCCGATAGTTACAACAATCATCACCGCCAGTAATATAAAAAGCAATCTGCTAAACTTTTTCAAAATAGCTCCTCCTTTATTGATGGGAATAGTTAGTGTTGATCATGTTTGCTCTTTTGTAATGACTCTAATGCCTCAGTCAATATCTTTCTTCTAACATCAATTTCCTTATCTTTTGTTAAATTGTGATCGCCGAGGGGGCAAACAATGCTCGTACCTTTTACTATTCGGTTTGAACCGACCATTTCAGCAATAGGAGTCATATTAGCAATATGTACTACCGGTATCCCGATCCTTTCTATTTCTTTCACAATCGCTGCACCGCAGCGAGTGCTTGTACCTCAAGTGGAAGTATGAATAACTGCGTCTACACCTCCTTTACTTAATTCATGGGCAATTTGTTTTCCTATTTTACGGCTGTTTTCCAGGTTCGTCATAACCCCTGTTGTTGAAAAATAATATGGATACAATGAACCTATCAGTCCTTCTTTAACAAAATCACTCATTACATCTACAGGAACTAATCTGTTCGGATCCTCATTTATACATGAATTATCATAACCGCGGTGACATACTTCATATTCTGAACTGTTAAGTTTTTCAATTCCCTCAATATTATATTTCCCATATTTTGTTGCACCGGCAGATTCAACTTTATCCGGGTTTCCTTTTGGATAAAGTCCTCCGTCAGTAGTTAATGCTATTATGCTGTTTTTTAAATCTTTCACCGGTGGAGGCTCCGGAACAGACTCAAATTCCGGCAGCCTTATTTCTGAACGATATTCCTTACCGGTTATTTTGTTAACAAGCATCTCTACTGCTCTTTCTGCAGCTGTTTTATCAGATATATAATTCCTTTTAACACCTTTAGAAAAATAATTATCTTGATCAGGGTCGAGTATCTCATTCTGTAACAGCTTTTCTCCGATTTGAATCATTTGACTGATCGCTGTTTTCATTGCCCTGGCATTATTAGCTGTTTTAACAATTGCAACATGTTTTCTATAGAGTTCAACACCTGGGTTTTCTTTATACATTGCTGTTACTGCAGGAATCCCTAATTCATCTTGAATGGTTTTGCATATTTCACCGCATGCCACTCCATAACGCCCAGCATTAAAAGCCGGACCGGCTAATACCAATTTAGGTGAGTATTGCTTAACAAGCTGTATTATTTCCTCTTTTACCTTATTCTCATTTTCTATAAAGTAGTTATCACCACATATGATTGTTGCAAGAACTTCTCCTCGTTCTCCTAGAAATTCTTTTACAGCCATGGCTGGGCCAATCGCTCCGGAATGCACTGTCAATCCAACATTGGCACTCTCTTCTCCACCTATTCTTCCAAAAAACTGGTTGATATAATATACGATTGTGATCTTTTGGTCTTTTTTGTCAGCCAATGAGTACCCTCCTTAAATCATCCACTGTTACATCCATGGGGTAAAACTATTAATACTCCTTTGTAGAAAATATAGTTTCTCCAAACTGGCTTAAAATACCGCGTATTGACCAATTTGATAAAAGCCCACCTTGATAAAAAACATCGGTCGACAAACCCGGGGTTTTCTCTATTTCTTTAACACGCTGCATATCACTTAATTCATCACCGATGACCTTACTTAGTTTTGGAATTTCTATTTGTTCTTCCATACCACAGCTTACCAGTGCATCAGCGGTCTTCGAATTAAACAGTGTCATATCGTTAACCGAACCGCCGGATGATAATGATAAAGACTCAACTATTGCTATCACTGTTTTAATACCAAGTTCTTCACATTTTTTACTTGTAAAGTCTAAATCCAATTGGGGATGTCCTCCGCCTTCTTTTGTAAGAACAACTCCATCTGCCTTAAGATATACTTTGGCTAACTTTGCTGAAAGTGCTGCCGCTCTTTCTTTGTCAATCAGGGAAACTGGGGCATTTCTAAGCACTACACCGGTAAATAATAAATCTTTATCATGCCTTTTATACAGTTCTTTTATAATTGGGTGATTTTGATATGTATAAGTTGTCTCTGTAATAGACATATTGTCATACTGAAGATTGACTATTGCTCCATCAAAAAACTCATTAGGATGAATGATCGTGGGAATAATGTTACGTGAATTATGTCCATATACTAAAGTCTCGGCGAGATGTTGAATAGAATATATTTGACATATATAGGCGACTCTGGGAAGCTCACTTTCTCGTTGTTCTCTTACATTATTCAAATCATATAAAACCAAATCATCAGTTTGAACCTCAATCGCTGCATTAGCAAGGTATTTTGCCATGGTAAGGCTTGCCCGCTTGAGTGCTAAAGCATATTCACTTTCACTCATATCTTTCAACGGTTGCGCCAGCAGCACAATATTATTCGTGCGGCTAAACTGCGATATATCTGCTATAGGGCCGCTCATATCAATTACCATAGGAACCTGTGATGCCATTTGCCATGTTTCCACAACAGCAACACCTTTTAGGCAAACGGTTTCCCCGTCTCCCACTATCTCTAATGGGCTGATCATGCCTGGAAACACTTGACCACATCCGGAGATCTTTATTCTCGGCTCGATAACATCTGCAACTCTAACAATGCGGCAATTATCTCCAGGCAAGGCGAGTTCTATTCTTACATCCTCAAAACCTGAACTCTCTTTAATAAGGCTCAGCAACTCGTCTCGATTGATTATTAAGGTATTCTTAACTACTGATGTCTTTGAGCCAAACTCAACAGTATCAATATGAACATTTCTTTCAACTAGTTTCACTATACAACCACCCTCTCATACTGATGCTCTGCTATTAATAGTTCAATGAAACAAAATCTTATATATCAACAATACGGTGGTTCCTGTCAGCATTTAATTCCTGGCTAGAAAACTGCCATCTCCGGCTTTTCCTAAGAATTTCCCATCCTTAACAATCACTTTACCCTTGCTGATGGTCACTTCAGCTACTCCTTTGACCTTCCATCCTTCAAATGGACTCCAATCAGCCATATCATGAGTCCCTTCTCCGGTTATGGTCATCTCTTTGTTAGGATCAAATACCACCAGGTCAGCATCACTTCCAACCATTACTGCACCCTTTTTAGGATAAAGGTTGTAGACCTTGGCAGGGTTTGTACTGGTTATTTCAACCAGTTGCTCTGTACTGATCCTGTTTTTCAGTACCCCTTCACTGTACATTATCGAGAGGCGCACCTCTATTCCCGGCATCCCACCGGGGATCTTGTAGAAAACATCAGATATTTTTTTCTGTTCCTTTGTGAAGGCACAATCATCTGTTCCGATGATGGAAATGGTTCCATCCTTCAAACCTCTCCATAGTTCCTGCTTATCTTTCTCTTCTCGAATCGGTGGGTGGACAATAAAGTTCTGTCCATCATCACGCTGGTAAACATCACTGGTCAGAGTCAGATAAGGTGGGCAGGTTTCTCCATAAACAACCTGACCTGCCTTTTTAGCTTCACGAATAGCCTTTACCCCTCCTTCACTGGAGACATGTCTGATTAAGAGAGGTACACCTACATGTCGTGCTAACAGAATCACTCTCTGTATAGCTTCAACTTCTGACAGCTCAGGTTTGCAGAATGGATAGTAACGCGGTGCTTCCTTGCCGGCAGCAATAAGTGCTTCTGTGCTTCTTCTTACAATGGCTTCATTTTCACAGTGGACTGTAGCTAAGGCACCAAGTTCTCGGACACGTTCAAAAGCTCTTAAAATCTCACCATCATCAACATATAAACCATCATCTTTATAAATCGTGTAGAATTTGAAGGAGGTGATCCCCATATCTACAATATCAGTCATCTGCTCCAGAGTTTTATCATTGATGTCGGTCAATGTACAATGAAAACTGTAATCCACAACACATTTCCCAGCAGCCTGTCCCATTCGTTCCTGAATTATCTCCATGGGCAGTTTACCCTTTTTCTGATCAGCAAAATCAATGAGAGTGGTGACACCGCCAAAAGCCCCGGCAACAGTTCCTGAATAGAAATCGTTTTTTGTCACGGTCCCGGCCAGGGGCAGCAGCATATGAGCATGGGTCTCTACAAGCCCTGGAAAAATGAGTTTGCCTGAAGCATCAATCACAGATACAGCATCTTCCGCATCAAATTCTCCAAGTGCCGCGATCCTGTTCCCCTTCACTGCCACACTTATAACACCCAGATCCTGTGGGGCAAAAACATGACCATTTTTTATTACTAAATCGTATTTCAAGCTATTCATCTCCCATTCGGAATAGTCTTCATCGATTTACATGGGACAGTCATTTTAAGCTGATAGCTTTTTGCGGACACCACTGCGCACAAAGCCCACACCCATCGCAATTGTCCTGGTCGATCCAGGTGTGGTCTTCATCCCACTTGACACCATCATAGAAGCAGGCACGATGACATTTACCGCAGTTTATACATAGCTCTTGATTTATCTCTGCCTTCAGAGCAGGCTCCCGGCACAACTCTTCAACAGTGGAGATATAAGGCAGTGCCTTTCCTCTGAAGTCTTTAATACTTTTGTAACCCTTTTCATCCATATAGGCAGCCAAACCGTCCAGTATGTCCTGAACTATCCCCCAGCCCTTCCACATCACTGATGTAGCCAATTGTACTGTGGTAGCCCCGAGCATGATGTATTCCACAACATCCTGCCAGCTGCTGACACCGCCTACCGCTGAAATGGGTATATCAACCGATCGGGCTGTCTCTGCGAGGAGAGCCATTGTAATTGGCTTGATAGCAGGGCCGCTGTACCCGCCAAAACTCCGCAGTACCGGCCTGCCGGTTTCAACATCCACACCGGCAAAAGAACGCACAGTATTGCTGATGGCTATTGCATCAACCCCACCCTCAACTGCAGCATTGGCAGTTTCAACAATATCACTTACTCCGGGGGTGAACTTAGCCATCACAGGAATTTTGGCCACACTTTTAACCGCCTTGATCTGTTCATATAGTGTCTTAGCGTTCTTGCCGATATGCATACCCACACCTTTAGAAGGCATAGGACAAGACACATTCATTTCAAAAAAGTCCACCAACCCAGTTTCCTGCACTTCTTCAACAATCTCTGCTGTTATTTCCGGATCAGGCATCGCTAGTATACTTGCACAGATCTTAGCTCCACCTTCTTTTGCAATGGAGAACTCCTTTTCAAACCACTCATCTTTTGGCTGTGTGGTGAACAACTCCATGTTTATCATCCCCACCGGTCTGTTCCCGACACGGTACAGAACCATACGTCCATTGCGGGGATGTTCAAGCCATGCGTCCCTGGGGCTGATAGTTTTACTGATTACAGCGCCAAAACCCGCCTGGCCTGCACACTTCAGCCGCTGGCCATCCCAACCCGGGGTTGCGGAAGCCAGCATCAGCGGATTCTTCAGTTCCAAACCGGCAAAAGTTACTTTTAAATCTGCCATCATGCCCTCCTCCCTTTATAACTGCTTCAATTCTGTCGCTTAGTTAATAGAATTATATAGTGACAAAAAGCACTAAACAATTTCATATTTTGACAAACAATCAGTTCATTATTTTATTGTTTTTGTGCCAACTGCTAGCACACTTTAAACTACAAAAGCTCAACCCCTTTCTACAGCTGGATTTACCGTTTTACCACCTTTCACCAATCACTATACCGACTGGCAAAATATATATAGTCAAGGCATAAAACAGCAAAGCATTAACTCACATCAGCTTCGACAAGTTGTACCGCTTTCTCTCATAGAAGGTACAAAAAGGGAATCACCAAAACATGCTATTATAGTTTTTTCGGTGATTCCCTTTTTCCAATTATGCAATGACCAATAGTTTCAGGTCATTAACATTCGTACCAGTTGCCCCTGTAATAATAATTTCACCCAACTGCTCTAGGGGGTCAGATACATCATGTTTTCTCAAAGCAGCAAAAAGATCGATCCCTTGGCTTCGCGCCTGCTCCAGTGTAAATTTGTCAACCATAGCACCGGCAATCTCTGTGGGGCCATCTGTACCATCGGTATCAACACTGGCAATGACAACATTATCCAAACCATCCATCCGTAACGCGGCACCCAGGGCAAACTCCTGGTTCGGGCCTCCTTTACCACACTCACCGGTGATACTTACTGTAGATTCACCACCACCGATCAATACACAAGGTGGTTTCATAGGATTCCCGCTGTTCAATATCTCCCTGGCGATGTCAGCAAAGGTACCGCCAACTTCATGCCCTTGGCCCTCCAGAACTGTGGACAGGATCATCAGATTCTTAATTCCCATTTCTTCTGCAGCCTCATAAGCTCCCATACAGGCGGCATTGCTCGGTACTAAAATAAAGCTATATATATTGTGGTCTGAAAGGTCCTTAGGTGTTTCCATTTCAGGGCCAGCTGTTCTAAGAAACTCCTGAATCGAATCAGGCATCTTATCCCAGAGCGAATATTTAGTCAAAGTATTTCTGGCCATCTCCAATGTGGAGGTATCAGGTACTGTAGGACAGGTAATATAGTCAAGTTCATCACCGGTCACATCAGATACTGTAAGATTAATGATATGTGCTTCAGGATTAATCAGCTGGGCCAATCTGCCGCCCTTGATCCTGGATAAATGTTTGCGCACTGCATTCATCTCATAAATATTGCATCCGCTGTAAAGCAGCACCTGGAAAGCCACTTTTTTGTCTTCAAGACTGATACCATCTACCGGGTATGGCAGTAAAGCGGTACTGCCCCCTGTAAAGGCCGCAAACACAATATCTCCGGGCTTCGTAGCTTCTGCTAAAGAATAAATATCTTTTGCTGCAGCATGCCCAGCCTCATCAGGAACCGGATGGGCAGCCATACGCATATCAATTCTATCAAGCTGGCCTTCCTGGCCATACTTGCAGATAACTATACCACGTTTAATCCTATTTCCTAAGATCTCTTCCAGAGCTTTTGCGATAGGATATGTGGCCTTCCCTGCTCCCACAACATATATATTTCCGGTCTTGCTGAGATCAAAGGTGTGGCTTCCGACGGTAAGAATATTATCGTCCACTGAAATCAGATTCTTAACCGCAAGATAAGGATCAGCTTTGGCTAACGCTCTTTCAATAAGTTCTACTGTGATCTCCCTAGCCTTTCTGCTGCCATGATCAATAAGCCGTTCCCTGTTCTTTATATAGCTCATCCTTTCCCCTCCTGCCTTTAAATATTCCTAGATGTTTATTAATAATGCCGTTTTACGAAAGCGTTTTAGCAAACAACAGAATATTAACTTTTTCTGCTCATTTAGCTACAGATACGGGTACCTCCATTTCCCAAAACCGCATCATCGATCAATTCCGGCAAGGTTATTATTGCTTCACTTCCTCCTGACTCAAGGAAAGAAATCGCTGCCTCTATTTTCGGCCCCATACTTCCAGCTGCAAAATGCCCCTGCTCCATATAAGCTTTAGCTTTATCCAGAGAAATATGGTCAAGGTCAATCTGGTTGGGTTTGCGGTAGTTCAAAGATACTTTACTGACAGCTGTAGGAATAATCAGCAGGTCGGCCTGCAAAAGAGAGGCTAGCAGACTGGCAGCCCGGTCCTTATCGATCACCGCTGCTGCACCCACCAAACTATTATCTGAATCACTGATCACCGGAATTCCTCCACCGCCACAGCTTATAACTGTATAACCTTTTTCCACCAGCGCCCGGATCGCTTGGTATTCCACAATCTTAACCGGTCGGGGTGACGCAACGACCCGCCTGTATCCCCTCCCGGCATCCTCTACCATATTCCACCCCTTTTCATTCATCAGCTTCTCCGCCTGCTCTTTGCTGTAAAAGGGCCCAATTGGTTTTTCAGGTTTTCGGAATGCAGGATCATCCGCATCAACCAACACCTGAGTCACTACAGTAACAACATCCTTATTGATTCCTTGGCGGTCATATTCACTCTTAAGAGCCTGCTGAATCATATAACCGATCGACCCTTGAGTTTCCGCCACTGCTACATCAAGGGGCTGTGGCGGAACCTGCTCCCGAGCAGCCTCGGACCTAAGCAGATTAAAGCCAACCTGGGGGCCATTGCCATGAGCAATAACCACATTAAAACCATGCTGAACAAGTTTTACAATGGGCTTGCAGCTATTTCTAATCACCTCTAATTGGTCAGCAGCACTTATTTTGTTATTATCTTTGATAAAAGAGTTGCCTCCCAATGCTATAACAACCGTTTTGCTCAATTCTTTTTATCTCCCCTCCGTCCCACAATAAAGTTATAGTGATATGAAACGGCCGTGCTTGCGCGGCCGCCCCATGTATATTTATCCTAATTTGAAACTTAGAAAGGAATCTTGAAATTCCTACCCGCATAAACGGCACTGGAACCTAATTCCTGCTCGATCTGCAACAGCCTGTTATATTTCGCTGTTCTTTCTCCACGAATGGTTGCTCCGGTTTTTATCTGCCCTGCATTTATACCCACTACCAGATCGGCAATCAACGGATCCTCTGTCTCACCTGAACGTTCAGAGACCATAACACCACTGTTATTGCGGTATGCCAATTCCGCAGCATCAAGCGCCTCTGAGAGGGTACCGATCTGATTCACTTTTAACAATAATGCATTGCTGGCGCCAAGGGGTACACGTTCTTTAATTAACCTGGGATTGGTGCATAAAAAATCATCACCGACGATCTGGATCTGAAGTTCCTTAGTAGCTCTCACAAAACCGTCTACATCATCTTCACTAAAGGGATCTTCCATACTCATAATAGGATAATCTTTCAACAAATCTTTATAGAAAGCAAGCAGTTCATCTGTAGTCAGCTCATTGCCCTCAAGAGTATACTTTTTAGTCTCCGGGTTATACAGGTGTGTTGTAGCACAATCCAGACCATAAACAATTTTATTCGCATAAGGGGTTCTCTCTACTGCCATCACCAGGTTATCCATCGCCTCCCGCACCTTGATAATTGGCGGGGCAAAACCACCCTCATCACCAACGTTAGCAGCTATTTTACCATACTTTTCTACAATAATCATTCTTAATTCTTCGTAAACCGCCATGGCGATCTCCATGGCTTCAGAGAATGTCTCCGCTCCTACCGGGAAGATGCAAAACTCCTGGAATTCCAGGTCATTGGACGCATGTTTGCCGCCATTGATTAAGTTCAGCAGCGGAACAGGCAACACATGAGCATTGACATTTATATATCTATAAAGGGGCATATGCAGAGCATTGGCAGCCGCTCTTGCAGCAGCTAAAGATACACCGAGGATAGCATTAGCTCCGAGCCGCGATTTGTCTGGAGTTCCGTCAAGAGCGATTAAAGCAGCATCAAGTTCCCGCTGTTTTGAAGCATCCATACCTATAACTTCAGGCTGGATAAGCTCTTTTACATTGGCAACAGCCTTTCTAACTCCCATACCTCCATACCGCTGCTCACCGTCACGCAATTCTTTCGCTTCATTTGCACCGGTAGAACGACCTGCCGGCACATCGGCACGCCCCATAGTGCCGTCATTTAATATGACATCAACTTGGACAGTCGGGTTGCCACGGCAATCCAATACTTCTCTTGCATCAATTTCTCTAATTTTTAAATCCATACAATTTCCACCCTTCAATTAACTTGGGCTTTGTCAATGAGGAAACTGGGAATCCCGGTTTCCCCATTGACAAGCTGTTGCTTGGCTTTTCTTATTTATTTCAATAACAGAGAAAGAATCGCTTTCTGAATATGGAGTCTGTTTTCGGCCTCATCAAAAATGACGGAATTAGGTCCATCAGCTACCGCATCTGTTACTTCATAACCCCGGTCACAGGGGAGGCAGTGCATGTAAAGGACATCATGCTTGGCACGCTTCAGCATTTCCTCATCGCAAATCCAATCCTTGTGCTTGTCAAAGAGCTCCCGTTGTTTTTGCTCATCAAATGCTTCTGTTGCCGGTGGGAAGTATTTCATGCTGGCCCAGGATTTCGGGTAAACGATATCTGCATCTTTGAAGGCATCTTTCATGCAGTCTGTTTCTTCAAAGGAGCCGCCATATTGCTTCACATTTTCTTTAACTGCATCAATAATCATTGGGTCAAGCTCAAATCCTTCCGGACGAGCAAAGGTGATATTCATACCGAATTTGCTGGCAGTTGCCATCAGGCACTGAGGAACAGCGACCGGTTTTTTCACACTGGGGGAATAGGCCCAACTGACAACCAGTTTTTTGCCCCGGGGGTCACCAAGCTTTTCTTTGATGGTTAGCATGTCAGCCAATGACTGTGTGGGATGATATACATCATCTTCTGCATTGATTACAGGAATATCTGCCCACTCGGCAAATTCACGGATGTACTTGTTCCCAGCCCCATAAACCCATCTGACTGCATCGCCATAAATTCTGATGACAATGCCATGTCCAAACCTGGAAAGAACTCTGGCAGTATCAGCAACCCTCTCTGTCACATAAGCTTTTTCCTCACCTTCAACAGCAGGGGTATAGATCTTATCTACATCAAGATAGTTGCCATGGCCACCTAGTTGAGTCATGCCTGTTTCAAAACTATTCCGGGTACGTGTTGAACGGCAATAAAAAATCAAGAATGCGGTTTTGTTTTTGAGCAGTGGATGTTCACGACCCATAGCCACATCCTGTTTCAGAGTTGCAGCTGTTTCTAGGAATGTTTCTAATTCATCTTTGGTGAACTCAAGTGTGTTGATAAAGTCACGACCACGAAGAGATCTTGTTTGCATGAATATTACCTCCTTGTTTTTTGCATTTATATTTGTGTCCTACTACCAGAATTGCTTAATAGTGTATAGAGTTTGGCAGATCGGACAGTATTGCCAATAAATATAGACAGTAAAAAAACAAACTACTCTCATGTCCAATTATAGATGGCACCTGACTTAAAACAATTCACATTATAACCAAAACAATAGCCACCCTATTGACCGTTTTTGTGCATACTGCTCAATTCCCAAAAAATAATACTTTACGGGTGCACTGTGCACAAAAAGGAGAATTATTATATCAGTCAGTTTGTTAGTAATGATAATATTTTCAGTTAGACAGCTTCCTTATAATAAATTCAGTACCGGAACAATATCACTAACCACAATTGGACCCGTTTGAAAATCCATGTTTTTATATACGATGAAGAACTGGAGAGACATTGAGGATCATAATAAAGAAGGAGATAATATATGAAAAAAACAAAAATAATCTGCACAATTGGGCCAGCGTGTGATTCACCTGAATTAATAAAAAAACTGATAGAAGCCGGGATGGATATTGCCCGGTTGAATTTTTCCCACGGCAGCCATACAGAACACCACAGGCGAATAATCCTTCTCCGACAGGTTGCAGCTGAATTAGACAAACCTTTGGGAATCATGCTGGACACAAAGGGGCCTGAAATCCGTACTGGAGTTTTCAAAGATGGAAAGGTAATCCTGCAGGAAGGAGAAAAAGTGATTCTGACAACAGAGGATGTTGTCGGTGACAGCACTCTGATACCAGTTTCCTACAATGGGCTGCCCCAGGCTCTGAAAAAGGGCAACACAGTACTAATAGCAGACGGGGCCATCAAACTAAAAGTGATAGAAACAAGGGAAAAGGAGATTACCTGTCTGGTGGTCAATGGTGGAATACTGAGCAACCGGAAAGGAGTAAATATCCCCGGCATATCTTTAGATCTTCCCTTCTTAACGGAAAAAGACATTCAAGATATCAACTTCGGGATCGATCAGGGGGTAGATTTTATCGCTGCATCATTTGTACGGCGCCCCGAAGATGTTCTGATGATCAGAAGAATGTTGGAGTCAAAAAACGCTAATATCGACATCATCGCCAAAATAGAAAATGCAGAAGGTGTGCTAAAGCTTAATGATATTATAAAAGTTGTGGATGGCGTAATGATCGCCCGGGGAGATCTGGGAGTGGAGATCCCTTGTGAGGAAGTACCGCTCATTCAAAAAGGGATCATCGCCAAATGCAATCAGATTGGCAAACCGGTAATCACCGCTACTCAAATGCTGGAGTCGATGATCGAAAGCCCCCGTCCTACCAGAGCAGAAGCCAGCGATGTAGCCAATGCTATTATCGATGGTTCTGATGCCATCATGCTATCGGGAGAAACAGCTTCAGGAAAATACCCGGTGGAAGCGGTACAGTTCATGGCAGGGATAGCCAGGCGAGTAGAGGATTCTCTGGACTACGGCAGATGTTCACTGGATTCTGATTCCGCAATATACACGGTTACTGATGCCATTGCCCATGCGACTTGCACAATAGCCGCTGATTTAAAAGCCTCTGCGATCATCACAGTTACCAAATCCGGTTTTACAGCCCAGATGGTATCCAAATACAGGCCAAAAGCCCCGATCATCGCAGCCTGCCCCAATGAAAACATCTGCAGAAAATTAGCTCTTGTCTGGGGAGTCAAACCAATCGTTGGTTATACAAAAACCAGCACTGATAAAATAATTGAAGAAGCGATAAAGCGGAGCCTGGAAGCGGGCTTAATTAAAAACGGAGATTTGGTAGTTCTGACTGCAGGAATTCCCTACAAAACAAACCTGATAAAAGTGTCGATCATCGGAGAGGTGCTTGCCAGAGGAACAGGAATAGGCAGCAATGTGGTTACAGGTAAAATACGGATCTGCCGAACACCTCAAGAAGCGAAAAAAAAGATACAACCGGGAGATATCCTGGTAGTCCGCTCCACAGACCAGGATTATATTCCTTTCATAAAGAAAGCAGGAGCAATAATCGCAGAGGAAGGAGGTCTCACATCTCATACTGCCATAACCAGCTTAAACTTAAAAATTCCGGCACTGGTGGGAGTGGATGGCGCCCTGGAGATCCTTGACGATAACAGCACCGCCACCATTGACATCATCCGCGGCTTGATTTATAAAGGCATAATCACAGTTCGATAAAAAGCAACACTCCCCCGAAACAACCGGTACTATATCAACTGTTGTACTTCTCCAACATAATTGCCAGATACAGATACATTGCATCATAAAAGTTTCGGGGGTCCAGTCCTGTCAGGCTGTTCACCCGGTCAAGGCGATAGGTCAAGGTGTTCCTGTGCACAAATAGCTTATTAGCGGCTTTGTTGACGCTAAGATTGCAGTCAAAAAATATCCTGACTGTTTCCTTCAAATTATCATCAAGGACTCTAATAGTCTTTGTTATTAATTCCTCTATATTTGCAGGAAGATACTCCAGTATTATATTTACTCCTATATCATCCCAGTAATAAATGCTGGGGGTTCCCCATATTTTTTTGGTAATCTTCAGGACTAAACATGCCTCCCGATAGCTCTTAGAGTACTCCTCATAATTATTTGCTTTATTGCCTATACCTATGGAAACAGTCATCTTAAACACCTTATCCAACATATCAGACAGTTTTCTGGCAATACAATCTATGTATTTTTTTAACTGTTCATCTTTTAAATCATTGGGCACAATATATAGGATAGCAAAGCGCTCACGGCCAACCCTAGTAATCATACTTGTCTCTTCATGAATCTGCCTCAGTCTTCTCTGAACATCAGTGGTCATACTCTCCAGTTTCAGTTCTCTGCCATCATTGCTGCGCACCCATTCTTTAAGCGGAACCCCGCCGATCTTAAGGATATCTATAACCATAGCAACCCGAGGCATTTCAATATCACACCCCAGAGTTCTGGCTCTAAGTCTGAATAAATCCATATCATACTCAAAGCGGCCCTTCAACAGGTCATGAATAAATCTGTCTCGAGCCCCTGTCTCCACTTGCAACTGCTGCTTAAGAAAGGTATCCTGCAGCATAAGCTCAACAGTATTTTTCAACAGCTGAGCATAGACCCGGACCTCCTCCGGATCACCTGTGATCCCCACAACTCCAATGATTCTATCTCCGAAAGTAATAGGAAGACTAATACCGGGTAAAACCCCGTCTATCTTTGAACTCTGGTCTTTGTCAACTTCAACAGTTTTACCGGTTTTAATTACCTCAAGAGAGGGCTCATGAAAGGTATTGATCCTGGCTTTATCCCCACTGGCAAGAATAATCCCATTCTCATCCAAAATATTGATGTTTTTCTTGATAATTTCCATGCTGTTGTTGACTATATTCTGAGCCAGATTTGCAGAGAGTCTCATCCATGCCCCTCCTAAATACATTGTATAGTATATTGATAATAAGACCTGCTTCCGGCATATTGTAAAAAATAATATTCACCTGGCAGCACTATTTATCACTCACTGCCGTCCACCTGCGACACAGATTTACTGCTGCATTAGCATCTCTACCATAAGCATCAGCACCTACATACTTCGCCACCTGTTCATCTGTAGGACTGCCGCCGATCATGACCTTTATTTGATCCCTGAGACCTGTATTTGTAAATGCTTCGATAGTGTTCTTCATGGGTTCGAAAGACAGGGTCAGCAGCCCACAGAGCCCGACAACTTGCGGCTTGAATTCTTTAACCTTTTCAACAAAAACCTCTGGAGGAACATCAACCCCGATATCCAGCACTTCAAAGCCATTGACTTCCAGCATAAATGCAACTATTTTCTTGCCAATATCGTGAATATCCCCTTCAACTGTCCCGATCAGTACCTTACCATGCTTCTTTTCTTTTGTACCCAGGGGAATATATGCTTTGATCAGTTCTGATACACTCTGCATAATCTCCCCGGACATCAAGAGATCAGGAATAAAGGACTTGCCATCCTCGAAACGCTTGCCCACGATCACGACACCTTTTCTGCATGTCTCGAGAACAGCCATGGGATCTTGGCCACTATTCAACATTTCTTTGGCCAATGCGAGTGCTTCTTTTCCTTCTAAGGCCGCTATCAATTCTTGTAATTTATCCTGCATGATCATCCACCTCCTTGCTTTCATCAGAGAGAACCTCATGCTGCTTTGTTACAAGAGCACTGTGTTTTCTGTTTGCGATCGGTTATGGGGACTGTCCCCTCTCTACCATAACAGGTTGTTCACTGCAGAATCAAGACTTACTGTCCTGCTTTTTTACGCTTCTCATAAAGATTCTCCAAATTGTACTGGCCGTGCTGTGCTTGGATATAAAGGGAGCGCCATCCATCACCCATTATGCTGCGGTGAAGCTCTGGGTTGGCATTCTTTTTTGCATTTATCAGATAGTTTTGTATTGCACCATAGAGTGCATCACAGGCATAGCTGGCAGCATGATGTTCTTCAGGAGGGAGTCCATGATCAAGGGCAATTAAAACCTGTTCGGGTGTAATCTCCATCGCATCCCAAACGGTTTTCCTCTGCGCTAAAACAGAAAGCATACTGCAGCAGGCGATGAGATTATGGCAGCCCTGCACAAGAAAATGTACCTTTTCCAGCACCATGTTCTCTACTTTGATGAAGAACATCACTATATCTCCGCAGTCCTGTACATTGATCATTACACCATTGGCATCCTCAAGCTCTCCCCAATTGCGAGGATGGCGGGCGTGGTCAAGCACTCTGGCGTTAATACCCATTATGGCACCCTCTTTCGTTTCTCCGCAATATGGATCATTATTCTTCAAAAAATGATTATATCCCTTTAAAAGTATAAAGAAAAATCCTTTTTTTGCACAACTGCTTCACCTACTGTTTTGTTTCATAGTAAATAATACCCGGGGCTTCCCGGTGTAAAATATGTTTCATTAGCCAGGAAACCCCGGGGATGTTTTGCTCCTCAACATTGATCCCCCTACTCCGGTAGTATATTTCTCACCCTTAAGAATAAAAAGCCACAAAGCCATCCCTTCATGGAATAGCCTTCATGGCCTGTAATTGTCATATTTAATTAAAAGCTTACTGTCCTGGTGCTAAGCATCCTTCAGCACATTAATGAAACTCATCCGATAGAGAAAGGTGCTATCACTCACTAAGCCAAACCTTTTCCAAAGAGGGTTTGAAAAATGGATCCAGTTGCAGACCCTTGACCTCTTTACGCACTGCATAAAGAGAAATATCATTAAAAATTGGTGCTACCGGCACATCTTCTGCAACGAGTTTCTGCAGGTCCTGATAGAGTGCTTTCCTTTTCGCGTTGTCGGTTTCCCGGGCAGCATCCAACACCAGCTTATCCGCCTCGGAACTCTTGTAGCCAAGGCCCCGGGTTGTATTCATCTGCCCCTCTGAATAAATCCAGCGGCCAAAGTAAAAATCAGGATCACCGGTCATAAGTGTGTACGGAGAAAGACTCATATGATAGTTGCCACTCTTTAATGCTTCGCTCCAGGCACCAGCCTCCATCATCTCGATCTCTACATCCAGGCCATATTCTTTCAGCTCTGATTGTATAATTTCAGCAATAGGCTTGTAGGGCCAACGGTTGGCCAGAGCACTGCTAACAACCAAAGACACCTTCTCCGGCTTTTGCAGCTTTACCTGGCCTGCCAGTTCTTTTGCCTTTTCCTTGTCTGTTTTCCACAGACCAGTTGCCACCCATTCTTTGGCAAGGGGGGTAAAAATACTGCTGGTCGGATCGCCATATCCGGAAAGAACAATCTCCACTAACTGGGAACGGTCAATGGACAAACTGACAGCCTGTCGCAGTTTTTGGTCGTTAAAGGGTGGTTTTTGGTTGTTAAAAATTATGTAATGACTAGTGGTAACCGCCTGGGAATGAAGCACTAAATCATCATCCCCTTTAATATCCGAAGCCTGCTCAGGCAGCACCCCACCCACATCAGCGATGGCATGAATTTCACCTGTCTTCAAGGCTGCCAGTCGGGTAGCGGGGTCAGGAATAACCTTAAAAATTACTTTTGTCAGTTTGGGTTTAGTCCCCCAATAGTCATCATTACGGGTCAGGATCAAGGCATCATCTTTTTTATACTCTTCAAACTTAAAGGGTCCAGTACCATAGGGATGTGTGAGGTTCCCTTCGGCATCGAAACTATTCAGGCTGAAAATGGGACAGCCGTGATAAGCAACCTTAGCGGGAAAGGCAGGTTCAGGATGATTATAAGTAAACACCACTACATTATCCCCTGCAGCCTCTACCTTTTCCAGATCAAGAAAAGTACCATACTCATCAAACTCCAGGTTTTCCTTTAGCCTCATAGCACTCTTAATCACAGCATCTGCGTTCAAGGTGGTACCATCATGAAATTTAATCCCCTGGCGAAGGGTGACAGTCCACACCTTTTTAGTATCATCAGAGGTAATTTTTTCAGCAAGCTGCATTACTGGTTCAAGATTTTCGTTCAGATAGGTAAGACTCTCCCAAACCCCAGTGCTTCCATGTACAAAATTGCTGCTCTCCGGCCCGTTATAGAAGTCCCTACCAATACCGATCACCAACTCCTGAGCAACAGTATCTTTCTCCTTTGTTTCCTGATCACCCTGTGCGCATCCTGAGAGAAAGCAAGCAGCAGCAAAAACCACTAACACAGTGACCAACAACCATTTTTTACGCATCATCAGAATCCCTCCAGTCAAAAAATACTATTTACCAGCATCTGTTTAACCTGATAATAAAAAAACCACAAAAGCCTGAAACCTCACTCCTGTAAGGTAAAGACCTTCGTGGTCTAATTAATGTCTGTTTAATCATCTAAACAGCAGGTATATTTACCTGTCGAATAACTTCAGTTATTCAACTTCTATGCTTATATTCTTCATTTGAAAAGAAATTCCTGCATAAATTACATATTTTTCATCTTTATTGCAGCATCTTCTGCTGCCTTTATTAATGAAATCCTGCGGTTGATGCTGTCAATTAAAAAAACCGGCTGGATTTCTTTCAGAACCCAACCGGCATAAAGTTATCTGTCAATTATTTGTTCAATTTAAATCCCCTGACCAGCACAATTGGTGTACCGGCATCAGCGGAACCGGCAACCAGGTCTGCCAGTGTGGCGATGATGCTGGTTGCACTGCGGGGTGTTGTCCCTAAATCTTCGGTAACAACATCATCCTGTTTCTTCTCTATTTGAGCTCTGATCTCTTCCTTGGAATATCCCTGTCTGTGAAGGGTATCAACTACCAGTTTCAGTTTGGTGCCGCTGCGCAGACCTGCTGATTTAAGACCACTGCTCACTCCGATAGCAGGATGGGGATCAGCCAGTTCATAAATCCCTGTATCAGGGTCCTTGTAAGCACCATCTCCGAAGATAAGCACCTCTACATTTCTGCCGCTCATTTCATAAATCTTATCCTTAATTCTTTCCGCAGTACCATCGGGATCTTCAGGCAGCAGCTTCAAAACCCCTCCCTTGAAATCTGAAACATTGGAACCGATCACTCCCCAAGGTGCAGGCCCCACATCCTGAATTGTGATCACCGGTACCATCGCCCCAAAGGAGAGGAACTCCTCTCTCAGCTTTTCCCTATCATGAACAGCACCGATACAAACACCGTCTATATAGCCCATATCATAAATTTTAAAGGGATTATTGGTATAGATTATCTCTCCACGAGCCCCTGCTTCTTCGATTGTGCTGACATATAAATCCTGATAATCCACATTAGTGATAGGATGAGTAAAGATGTTGTTTCCCCGTTCATTGGAGAAAATCACATCAGGTTCGTAGTAGCTGTCAAGTTGCTCAGAAAAATCTAATGTCTCAGGCTCTACTTCGGTTTGCTCCAGATATTCATTGGCATCTACTATGGTTAGATTATGGTGTTCCAGATTTACAGCAATAGCTAAAGCCTTCTCAGCCTCAGGGACATCCTGCTGGATACCAACCGCTTTTCTGGCTGCTTTTTTCAGGTCAAAAAAGGTTACTTCTACAACCGCGATTCTTCCATCAGGCATCTTCACAGTGAGGTCAGCAATTCCTTTACCTGTAATTTTACGAATGCTGATAATATGGTAACCGATCTCCTGCAGTTTCAGGGCAGCAATAATCTCCCTGATCAAAACATTGAGCATCGGTGTGTTTCCTCTGGCCTCTAGCAAGCTCTGCAGTGTCTTCTTCAGTTTCAGACGTATAATAGCAAATTCCTCATTGATTACCTCATTGCCGACCTCATCAAAGGGAATAGGGAATTGAACGATCACCTTCCCTCCCCTGGTTGCCATGGCAATCGCTTTCAATATCAAGGCAAATCGATTACGGCTGGCTATAGGACTGATCATGGCAACAGTGCTGCCCGGTTTCAGGTTCAACTTCTGCCGCACTTCCTCAGCCAGTTCAGAACAGCTGACATAACGGTTTTGTGACCTGGCGACCACAGCCTCAGTGATGCAGATGATATCCCCATCAACTGCCATATCTTTAACAGCATCAGCAGTAATAGAAGCAATATCATCATTGGGTACAATCAATCCGATCTTCAAACCTATCGCTGCTACACCAGTGTTTTTCGGCAGATTAAAATTATCCATTGGCTCCATCCTTTCTTGGATGACCACTGTCCTGATTAGGATGCCACAAAGGCAATAACCCTTTGGTCAACCGATTTTAATTATAATAGCCAACCAACCTCATGACAAGCCTTCATTTGCTGGACACTCCTGACAAACTTCAACTCCACCCCTGCCCTGCCGCAAACCTCATCTGCCTTCGGCAGCACACTATGACACAATTTTGCGTTTAAAAACCCTAGCTGCAACTACTGCCGCTATCACTGCCAAACCCCAAACATAGAGTAAGTGCGGAAGAGGGGTGCTGCTGCGCAAACCTTCCACAGCCTGGGTTAAGGGAATCAGTTCCAGCAAATAGCGGACCGCTTGAGGAAAGACATCCAGTGGGAAGAACACACCGCACAGGAAGGAAAGCGGCAGCAGAATCAAGGTATTGGTAGTGCTGAACATGTGGGGATCAATATGGGACACACCGCTGATAATCCCCAAAGCGGCAAAAAAGACCCCCAACCCGGCACTGAAACCGATCAACCACCACAGCGCCACGGTCAGGCTGGGTATCACAAGCAGAGCCATCACCACAAAGCAGCCCGCTGCAAAAAGTGAGATCAGGATGCTGGCAATGAGATAGCCTGCCACCGCTTCCAGGGGGTAAATGGGAGCCACCATCATCAGCAGTTCCAGGTACTTGTCCACCTGCCGCGAGATCCAGACCTCGGTACTGAAATGGGTATAGCTCGCCTGCATCACCGAAATCATCAGGACGCCGGGAAAGATATACTCGAAATAGGCAAGCCCACCTGATTTGGTAAGCGCTCCCACCCCCAGGCCGAAGCCAAAAAGATAAAGGGCGGGGGAAAGCAGGGTGCGGACTGTGAAATAGGGCAAATGAATCAGGTAATCGTAAAGCACATACTCGCAAGTAACGCCGATGGAACGAATAGACCTGCGCAACCTTAATCCCCCCTCCCGGTTACTTCTAAAAATACTTCCTCCAGTGATGCTTCTCTCAAGGAGATGTTCGAAGGTTCGAGCCTCTGACAGACCTTTTGAACCAGTTCTCCCGCCAGCTGAGGTTGATCGTCAATAGCAACCTCTACTGTTGTTCCGCGCACCTGGCAGTCCCGGACACCGGGAAGAGCGCATAACCATTCTTGTTCCTCAGGAGTAGGAGAATGCTTGAGATCCACTGTTAAAAACCTGGCCACATCAACATACTGGCGCAGTTCACCCGGCCTCCCTTCGGCAACCACTCTCCCCTGCTTGATGATCAAGATCCTATCGCAGAGATGTTCTGCTTCCTCCAGGTAGTGGGTTGTCAACAAAATGCTCTTTCCCCTGCTTTTTAACTCCAAAATCATCTCCCAGAGTTCCCGGCGTGCACGCACATCCAGGCCGGTGGTAGGCTCGTCAAGCAGAAGCAGAGGAGGATCGTTGATCATTGCCCTGGCAAAGAGAATTTTTTTCCGCATCCCACCGGAGAGGTGATCCCCGTTTTTCCTGCGGTGCTCCATTAAATCTGCCCATTCCAGGGAAAGCCGTGCTTTTTCCCTTGCTGTCTTACGGGGCAAGCCATACAGCCGGGCATAAAAGTAGAGGTCCTGCTCAATGCTATAGTGGCCGTTGAAACTGAAATCCTGGGTGCAGACACCGAATAGGCCCTTGGTCTTGATGGGATTTGTCACCGCATCGATCCCGGCAATGCGAACCTGCCCTTTTGATGGCCGGTACAAGCCGGTGATGATCCTTAAGGTTGTGGTCTTTCCCGCGCCATTGGGACCCAGAAAACCGAGCACTTCCCCTTCATTCAGATCAAAATTAAGGTCATCCAGCACCTTCTGGTTCTTAAAAAACTTGGTTAGTCCTTTTACCTCCAGTACATTCACTTACCAAACCCCCTCCTTAGGACAGTAGTGGTCTTTCCCTGCCTCGTTTTTGTTGGCCAAACAGCCTCCGCCGCATACAGAAAAATGCTCGCAAGAACGACACAAATCATTCAAATCAGCAATTCTTTCCTGCAGGGTTCTCCATGTACTGGGAATGTCTTTTTCCAGCCAGCAAAGAGGATAAGGAAAATGGGGGCAGGGTTTTATTCCCCCATCAATTCCGATGTGCATAGCCAATCTGCCACCCGGACAGATATTGGACCAACCTGATAAACCCAATAAGGGAACATCTATAATGATATCCTTCAAAGGAAGATAGCTGATTGTCCTTTGAACAATATGGTAGGTCTGATAATCCAGAGCGTATTCATGCTTCCGGGGAACCACAAAAATGTTTGGTGTTAAGTTCAATTTGCGGCACCAGGCAAGCACAGCAGTTATTTCCGTGTAGTTTTCTCTACAAACAGGAAAAACCATAATTTTCCCACCTGAATAATTATCAGCCAGCCATTTGCTAAATACCATTGTCTTCTGGAAACTGCGATTATCACCGGCTAGTTTGTTGTGCAGATTTGGATTCAAAGAAAAAAGGCGCAGGCGGATCTGTTGAATCCCATCCAAAGTTGGAAACTCACGAAACATACAGCGGGTATCCACCGAGGTGAGCCAACACCTGTTCCGAGCATAGGTAAGGATCTCGCTTAACCTAGAATCCAGAAATGGCTCCCCTCCAGTTAACACAAGAACACCGTTACTATTTGCTCCAATATAATCGCAAACACAGCGATAAACCTGTTCATCTAAAGTTTTAGTCTTCACAGCTGCCTTTGATATTTTATTCAACGAAAGAGATAGAATAAAAGGACGGCTCAGCACTGTTTCTTTCATCAGCTATCACCATCCAGCCAGCATAAGGGATCCGCAGCCAGATAGTCCCCCGTACGCGCCCAAGCATCAGCGCGGCACCCGCGGCAAATGCCAACGAATTTACATGTCGAACAGTATCCCTTAAGATTACGCCAGTCCCGCAGCTCATTTAACAGCGGTGAATCCTGCCAGATCTCCTTTAAAGTCTGTTTTTTGAGATTTCCGGCGGGAACTCTCAGCTTGACACAGGGGTAAACATCCAATGATGGGGAAATAGCTATCCCGGCAATACCGGCGGTGCAGCCACCGGTTATTTTGTTGGGCTTGCAGCTTTTTTTCTTCCTTTGATCAAACCAGAAACTCAAGGGGTCATCATTGAGCATACCGCAGCCAATAGCACTTTGCAGCAGATCTTTCCACAGATGTGGATCCCATAGAGGAGCAAGGCCATTGCTGCCAAAACCACACATGCGCCCCATTTTAGGCACTGTTTTCATAGCTTTGGAGATCTGAACAATAGAGCTCAGCTGTTTGTAATTGGTCTGATTTACAGTGCACTGTATAGAAACCGGTACAGTCCCGCTGAGATAGCGAACTGCATCCATTGCTTTTTCAAAGGTACCCGCACCTCTAATCGCTTCATGAGTGTCCCTGTCCCCGTCCAGGCTGATCTGTACGTCATCAAAAACACGAAAATTATCCCGGGGGAATTTCCTGACCAAGATACCGTTGGTAGTCAGCAGCAGCTTTTGACAGACATTCTTAAGCTTTTCTGCCAGATAAAAAACATCTTTTAACAGCAGCGGCTCTCCACCGGAAACTGTAATATAATACGGTTTTATTTCGGCAAGTTGATTTAATAATAGATCAAAACCAACCAAATCCTCATGTTCGTCGCTTTCCCGGTAGCAGTGACTGCAAGACAAATTGCACCTTCCAGTAATCTCTACTGTCACCAGGTGTAAACCAAGCCCCATGGCAAAACCTCCCGGACATTTCATCCAAAACTAACCAGCTTCTTTTCTGCCAAACCGCTTAAAAATCGCGCAATCTCATCATGCACTTTTTCTTGAGGCAAATTGTATTTGCCAATGACATATTCAATCATATCATTCACAGTGTGTTTCCCATCACATAGATGCCAGATCTCGGCAGCAAAGCTTCCCAGCACGATAAGCTGGTGGCCGCGATAGAGAACCAGTTTATCGTCCTCCTGACGCTCCATTATGCCTGCACGTTCTTGTTTTGGACAACAATCGGGCAGTATGGATCCGAACATAAAAAATCACCCTCCATCAAATAAGCTAGTCCGCGGCAGCCGCCCCTGCAACCCTTTCTGTACTCGCAGACAGCACAAGGTCCCTTAAGAAGAGTGGGCTCTCGTAAAGCCTTCATTACCGGTGAATCACGCCAAACCTCAGTTATGGTTGTTGTGTTAATATTCCCCAAGCTAACACCTGTCATATAGGAGCAGGGCATCATTTCTCCGCAAGCATTAATCCACAGTCGTAGATAGCCTGCTTCGCAAGGAGCAGATTTACGCTTCTCAGGAGGTTTAAATAGAAACTCCCAGGGATAATGAGATCCCAGGTTTATATTGAGGTCGAATACTTGCTTGTTATTCTCCTGGTAAATACTGTGAATCTCCTCCGGAGAAAGCATTTCATGCATAAAGTTTCTCCCCCTACCCACAGGCATAAAAGGAAGTAATCTAACATTTTTAACACCTATCGAAACAAGGTAATGCAAAAAAGCAGGAATTTGGCTGGAATTCTCCCGATTCAATACTGTCATGACCGTTGTTTTGAATCCTGCTGTGGTCAGGATTCTTATGGCTTCGACTGCGGCTGGAAAAGAATCCCTCGGTCTAAAATACCCATGTAAATCCGACGTATGCCCATCAATACTAACTCCCACCTGAATGAACCTGCGGTATTTTTTCAACCCCATTAACAGGGACAACTGGTCCGGTATCAACAAGCCGTTAGTCGTAAAAAATATCCTCATACCCCTATCCAGAATTAATTGACACACCTCAAAAAAACCTTCATAAAGCAGCGGTTCTCCTCCGCCAAGATTGATTAACCCTACTCCTGCTTCGGCGGCCTCATTAATAATCTTCTTAACGCTTTCGGGAGCCAAACTTGCCTGGTGAAAATTAGCATCGGCCAAACAATGACGGCAATTCAAATTACAACGATCTGTCAACTCGACAGACAACACAAGAGGATTTTTAGGCAAGTACATTAATAAACCTCCTTTGGTTGTACGTTCATGCTGGGGGAGTGACCCCCAACATGAACGAAAAAACCTACTCCTCTTCATCGACAGCAAAGCCACCCATTCCAGTATGGTTGTGCATACAGCCAGCAAAAGCGAACTCTTCCAGCTCTAGCTTCCATTCCATTACATCACACCTCCCTTCGACTTAAACTACTGCCGCCCTTCCCGGGATAAGACGGACAGTTTGATAAACGACCAGACACACCGATACAGCTTCGACAATGTCAAGGTTCTACCTAACCTCTTATTTATGTTGTTATTGCACCCACTTTGCGTTAACCAGATCGTTTTCAGAGTCTCCGTTATAGAATAACCAAGAAAATGGGAAGGCCGAAATATTTTGAACATTTTTCTTGGTAACAATAACATGATATAAATAAACCAAAGGGCACTCTAAATGATAAGAATTATTAATATTAGATATTTAACTGAACGATGCATCGAAAGTACCTCTTTTTAGAAAAAACTCTATTCTGTTTTACTCAAACACTAATTTGGTCTATTTAAAAAATATGTCTCCGCATCTTCTCACCCATAAATAAAAAAACCACGAAAAGTCCCGACCCTGCTGCTGCAAGGTAGTGACCTTCGTGGTCCTGTTCTCTGGTATCCTGTACCTGATATTCATATTATTGTCAATATATTTTATTTCATTTCTACAATAATTTAACGATTCCTTCACAGTAAGTAATTCTTTTTCCTTTAACTTGCTAAACGTTTTACAAGAAACACATCTCATCACTTACAAATAAAGAGCTAAATTAATCTTCCCATTTTATCTCCCCTAATGTATTTTTAGTACAACCATTATAAAACATCCAACTATATGGGAAGGGAGAGAAGTTTTTTACATTTTTCTTGGCCACAACGATGTGTTTCTGAAAAACCACAGGGCATAAAAAAACAAGCTCATCAATGGCTCTTTTTTGCGCCGCCTTGTATTTCTCTGCTGCCCCCTTGATATCATTTCTTGATTCCAGCTCCATCCCTTCCTCAATAAGCTTATCGATTTCTGCATCCTTTAGCCTGTGAAAACCTAACAGCCCGCTCTTGCTGTAAAAATGATCGTAGAGCATAGTGCTTGAACTACCCCAAAAGATACCTGTACCATCTAAACATATATCGTAATTTCCCTTTTCAAAAATCACTTCATCATATGAAGCCATCTCCATAGCTGCAATTTTTACTTTAATGCCAATATCTTTCAGGCTAGATGCAATTGTTTCGACCATAGCTTTATACTCTTGTTCCGGCGAAAAAAAGACAAATGTTAGCTCAATGTTTTTACCGTCTTTATCCACATATCCGTCATTATCGCTATCCGTGTATCCTGATTCTTTAAGCAATTCCTTAGCTTTTGTAGGGTTATAAGAAATACCCTTATATTCCCCTTCAATTGAATACAGTAGTTCTTTGGGGATCAATGAACTGGCCGGCTCAGCTGTTCCGTAACAGATCTCCTCGGCGATCTTTTCTTTGTCAATAGCCATGCACAATGCCTTTCTAAAGTTTATATTTTTAGTGTAAGGCTTCTCAAAATTAAACATCAAGTACGGAAGACCATTAAATCCATAAAAAGCAGTATACTCTTTTTGTAATTCTTTAAGGGACGGAAGTGCCGGGTACAAAGCCATATCAACATCCCCGGTTTTTAATGCCATCACCCTGGTATTCTCATCAGGCACTATTTTAAAGACCACCCTTTTGAAAAAGGGTTTTTTGCCCCAATAATCATCGTTGCGCTCAACAATAACATGCTGGTCTGTAACATATTCTATCAATTTATACGGACCAGTTCCAACGATTTCACCCTTCTTAAATGCTTCGGGCTCAACGCCGACCACGTTAGGATGGGTCAACAAAGCTGGGAAAAAAGGATATGGCTTAATGGTTTTAACTTCGAGGATGTGTTTATCCACTATTTTGAAAGAATCATGGTTTACTACCTCTTTGATGCGCTGAGCAGTATACGAAGTCTTATCTAAGTACATAGTAAAAATAAATTTTACTGATTCTGCATCAAATTCCTTGCCGTTATGAAATTTTACCCCCTCGCGCAGTTTCAATCTCCAATTCAAATCATCTATTCGCTCCCAGGAAGTGACAAGCCCCGGCTGTATTTCTAGCTTATTATTAAGAAAGAGAAGTGGTTCATAGATTTGCGTACAGTGGTCTACTCCAATACCTTCAGGTGGTTTTTTATTGGCTAAATACTGATCTAAAGCAATTACCAGTTCCTCTTTTGCCTCAGTTTCTTTTGCCGCGGGTTTTTCTCCACAGCCGACCAGTGTAAAAGCAAAGGCAATGATAATAATTATTGACAGTAAACATTTGACTGAACGACGCATCGAAACATCCTCCCTAAAGTAAAATTCATTTTTACACATAGATTCGATCTGTCTAACTGCATCTTTCACCCCCAATAAAAAAACCACGAAGAACCCCACCCTGCTGCTGCAAGGCAGTGACCTTCGTGGTCATGTTGTCCGGATAATTTTTGCCGGATAGTTACATTATTGTTAATTGTGTAATATTATTTTATAACAAGTTAGTAATTCCTTCAATGTAAAATAAATTCTTTTTTCTTATTGAAAATTCTGTTGCTGAACACCCGCTGCTCTTAATTGTGCCTTATGCTAATCCTTCCACTTTATTTTCCCTATCATATTTTCAGTACAACCGTTATAAAACATCCAATACTGTGGAAAGGGAGAGAAGTTTTTCACATTTTTCTTGGCCACAACAATGTGTTTCTCAAAAACCACAGGGCATATAACAACAAGTTCATCAATGGCTCTTATTTGTGCTGCTTTATATTTCTCTGCTGCCCCCTTGATATCATTTCTTGATTCCAGTTCCATCCCTTCCTCAATGAGCTTATCGATTTCTGCATCTTTTGGCCTGTGAAAACCTAACAGCCCGCTTTTGCTGTAAAAGTGATCATAGAGCATGGTGCTTGAACCACCCCAAAAAATGCCTGAAGCATCTAAGCAGATGTCATAATCTCCCTTTTCAAGAACCACCTCCTGATATGCGGCAGGTTCCAGAGAAGAGAGATCTGCTTTAATGCCGATATCCTTCAGGTTGGAGGCGATAGTTTCAGCTATACTCTTGTATTCTTGGTCCGCAGCCCAAAACACGAATTTTAACTCCAGGTTCTTGCCGTCTTTTTCAACATACCCGTCATTATTGCTGTCCGCGTAGCCGGATTCTTCTAGTATTTTTTTTGCTTCTGTAGGATTATAAGAAATACCCTTGTACTCTCCTTCAATTGAATACAGCAGTTCTTTAGGAATCACTGAATTGGCCGGATCAGCTGTTCCGTAATAGATCTCCTCGGCGATCTTTTCCTTGTCAACAGCCATGCATAATGCCTTTCTGAAGTCGACATCCTTGATGTAGGGTTTTTCAAAATTAAACATCAAAAACGGAAAACCTTTGAATCCTTTAAAAACAGTATATTCTTTTTGTAATTCTTTGAGAGACGAAAGTGCAGGGTATAAAGCTATATCAACATCACCGGTTTTTAATGCCATCACCCTGGTATTCTGATCAGGCACGATTTTGAATTTCACCTTTTTGAAAAAGGGTTTTTCTCCCCAATAATCCTCATTGCGCTCTACAATAACATGCTGGTCTGTAACCTCTTCCACAAATTTATACGGACCTGTTCCAACAATTTCTCCCTTCTTAAATGCCTCGGGTTCAATACCATCCACTAAGGTCATTAATGTCGGGAAAAAAGGATATGGCTTAATTGTTTTAACTTCAAGGGTATGTCTGTCCACTATTTTAAAAGAATCCTGGTTTACTACCTCTTTGATACGCTGAGCTGCATACCCTGTTTTATCCAAGTACATAGTGAAAGAAAACTTTGCTGATTCAGCATCAAATTCCTTACCATTGTGGAATTTTACCCCCTCGCGTAATTTCAATCTCCAAGTCAAATCATCTATTCGCTCCCAGGAAGTAACAAGACCCGGCTGCACCTTCAGCTGATTATCAAGAAAGAGGAGTGGTTCATAGATCTGTGTACAGCTTGCTACTCCAATACCTTCTGGTGGTTTTTTACCGGCTGAATACCTATTCACAGCAATAACCAGTTCCTCTTTTGCCTCAGCTTCTTTTGCCGCGGGTTTTTCCCCACAGCCAATTAGCGAAAACATAAAAGCTATAATGAGAATTATTGATACTAGATATTTTGTTAAACGACGCATCGAAACAACCCCCCTTAGTAAACACATATTTACATGAACGCCATTTCACATATAGATTTGATCTTTTTAACAAATAGGACTTTCCCATCACCTCCCATAAAAAAACCACGAAAAGCCCCGTCCCTGCTGCTGCAAGGAAGTGACCTTCGTGGTCATATTGTCCGGTAGAATTCTTGGTCACCGGATTACCTTATTTTTTCCATATGTCATTATTCTCCATAAAAGGTATATATCCTTCACAGTTAAATATTTTTTTTGAATTAGATTGTGCAAAAGATATATATTTTACTGATGTGCCTATTCACTTAGGTGATCATTCACCATACAAGCACTACCACACCCAGCACCAAACAGGTCACTACCTCCAGTATCACCATATTGGCCACACTCACCTTACTCCCCAAGCGGGGGCCGAAAAAAGAGACATTTAAGGGAAGATTACTGGACCAGAAACTGAGAAAGTAGTGGATGGCTGAAGCCAAGAGCAAGGCGGCTATTGCCTCCACCGGGGTGACGATACCCGACTGTAAAAAAGGCCCCAGAGTACCGATACCAGCCACCATGCTGAACATTCCGGTAGTAATCACGATCAGCACCGGAGCGGGCAGACCAAACTGGCGGAGAACCGGGTCCACCAGAGAGAGCCACTGTATGACAGTCTCGGTCTGCATCAGGGTGATAACAAGAAATGTAACAGGAACAAACATTGCTATGATGCGCCCAAAGGTGGGAAGGGATCCCTTTGCTGCATCAATGATCTTTTTCAAAAGAGGGTCGGGGGTTGGCTGGGGAAGTTGTTTGGACGAATCCTGTGCACTTTGAGGAGGAAGCAGCAACCTCCCCAACAAAAGCCCCACAAACCCAACAGCGGAAAACACACCCAGGTACATCAGCAGATAAATCAGTCCCAGACGCATCCCCAGAGCCCCCAAAACCACAGGAGCCATGTAGAAAACCATATTATATAACCCTTTAGGGAGATTGGATACGAGAAAAAAGAGCACCACTTCTCTTATGTTGACTATGCTGTTATTTTTCAGTTCTGCAAGCATAGAGTAGGCAGCAACCTCGTTAACCAGACACAGGGTAAGGGGTGCATCAACCCCTGAAGGCAGGTGGCCGAGGCGGGCCAGGGGACCCATAACTCTCCCCAGCTGCCGGATCAGCGCAGTGTTCAGAAAAAGCCTCCCCAGGAAACAACCCAGAAACATCAAGGGAAGAACGCTCTTCCAGAGATCAAGAAGAACAGGTAGGGCTGCAATAATGGCCTTCATCTTATCACCTCAGACAAAAAACCACAAAAGCCTCACCCTGTTTCAACAGGGTCAAAGACCTTCGTGGCCTTTACAGAATAACTCCAGTTATCCGTTCCTCACTGCATCTATTATTCAACAGGTTTAACAAAAATCCTGCAAGATAGATCAGCGAAAATTAAGAAGCGGCTTCAAACGGAAACTCACCCCAAATAAGTTAGATTTGGGCACTCTGTCTGAAGCCGCTAAACCTCACCATTTAAAATGCAACCAATACCGCGGCACTCAAACCCATCTAATAAACTACTTTGTCACCAGTATAAATAATGTAGCTGTATAGTTCCTGCGGTCGTAGTACCCCTCTTTTACATCATCATTATCTATATATCTGACCAGTGCCAGATAGAAACCCGGTTTATCAAAAGTAAAAGCAACCTTTCCTTCACTGTCTGTATCTTTCAGTTGGGGTTCATCTTTGTCGTCAGCCATACCATTGATCATGGCCACCTGGGTACCAACTGCAGGTGCCCCTTTATACTTAACCTGCAGCTCGATGGTATCCCCGTCACTCCAGGGCCGCCAGGATAAAGGTACAAGTTCCAGGTTGCCTCCAACAGACTGCACATTACCTTCCAGATCATGTCCCACCGGTATGACAGCGCTGGCATACTGAGTATAAGCGATCGACTCCAGAGCAAACTCACATTCCTTTTTGGGTACACTCAGATACTGACCATCAACAGTTACGGTCATAATACCCTCCGCCACCACCAATGGCCTGTAAAAACCGGATCCCTCAGGGATAAAGGTGATCTTATAAGCTGTATCATCCGGATCGCCAATTGCCAATTCGCTTTTCTTCCCATCTGGTTCAATAAGGCAGGCTTTCAGTATCTCCTTGCGGCACAATCCATCAACCTTCATGTTGTGTCCCCATTTGTAGAGGACATCTACTGGTGAATCGTGGTGCCCATGTGTTGATCTGAACTCCAACCACCCCTCATGCCCCTGGATCACCAGATGGGTGGTGTCACGATACTTTTTCATGCTTTCTCCTCCTATCGTTTTTCTAGAATCTTTTCAAAGAGAATAACCAGAGCCTGACCAGGCAAGTCATTCCCACACATCAAGTTTACCCTTTATAACTAATATTTGAATTCAAGAAGTACCATTCTGTGGGAGTAATAACCAACCCATCCACATCTTTGTGCACCGCTGTGATTATTTTCGGGTAGACCAGGAAGGCAAATCCTGCATCATCAATCAAGACCTGCTGCGCTTCTTTGGCTGTGGCATTTCTTTCTTCGGTGTCAAAGGTGGACTGCAGTTTCTCTACCAAAGAGTCTAATTGATCACTGCTGTAATGCCCGAAGTTGCCATCACCTCCGGTCATAAAAATGGTTTCCAACATATACTGAGGATCCCCGGTAGGAGCGGTACTAAAGCTGTAAATGGCAGCATCAAAATCCCCCGTCTCCATCACTGTTTCGGTACTCTCAACATTCTTGATTTCGATCTGGATCCCGATATCTTTAAGCTGGCTCTGAATCGTTTCCATAATTACCGGCAGCTCTGGCCTGCTCGAATAAGAGAGAAAGGTATATTTGAGCTTCTCTGAGCCCTTCTGCCGTATGCCGTCACTGCCCTGTTCCCACCCTGCATCCTCCAGGAGTTTTTTTGCACCCTCAAGGTCGTAATCATACCCTTTGAGTTCACTCCCGCTGAAAGGAAACACCGCTGGAAAGGGACCCACTGCCGGGATACCGGTTCCTGACATCACCTTTTGGGCAAGGTCATCTCTGTTGACAGCCATATTGATCGCCTTACGTACATTGATATCATCCAGACCAGGCCTTTCCAGGTTGAAGATGAGCATGTGCCCCCGCACTGATGACTCACTCAAAACTTTCAGGTCATTGTTCTTTTCCAGCAGTTCGACCTCTTCAGCAGGAACTTTGTCAGCTATCTGAATCTCCCCTGCCTGCAGGGCCATCATCCGGGTGTTTGCATCAGGAATATGTTTGAGTACAACCTCCTCTAATTTCGCTTTTTTACCCCAGTAATCCTCATTTCTGACCACCACCACACGCTCATCAGGCACATATTCCTTCAATTTGAATGGCCCAGTAAGGACAGGATTTTCTTTGAACTCATCACCCATCTCCTCAGCCGCTGCAGCATCAACGATGGTAGCAAAGGGATCAGCCAGTGATGTCATAAAGGACGGGTTTGGTGTGTTAGTTTTGACTATAACATCATTTCCCTTAGCTTCTATAGAAGCGATATCCAGAAGCCCTGGTGCTCGCGCATTCATCTTTATGGTGCGCTCCAGAGAGGCCTTCACAGCTGCTCCATCAACATCTTTCCCATTATGAAACTTAACATTATCCCTGATCTTGATGCTCCAAGTGTATTCGTCGACCATATCCCAGGATTCAGCCAGCCAGGGCTCAAGCTCCATGTCCTGATTTGTTTTGACTAAAGTTTCCCCCAGGCCAAATTCTGTAGTATACCAGCCGTTATAAGCATCAGCAGGGTCCAGGTTGCTGCACCATTGCGCCCACCCAACAGTAAGCGTTTTCTCTCTCTGCGAAGACTCGGGTGCCTCATTCCCGCATCCTGCTGCCATCATCACTAAAAAGATGATGGTTAACAGAATAATAACTTTTTTCGCCCTCATCAAAATAACCTCCCAATTTACAGATCTGGAAAGACATTATGCTGTCACACTGCCAGATGACAGGAGATCAAGTGCCCCTTTTCCACCTCCTTTAATTCTGGTTCCTGCTCCCGGCAAATTGCTGTTGCCCGCTGACACCGCGGGTGGAAGCGGCAACCTTTAGGAGGATTTACCCCACTGGGTGGTTCACCATAAAGGATCTGCTTTTCCTGACCCTTACGGTGCAGGTCGGGATCAGGTATTGCATCCAGCAAGGCCCAGGAGTACGGGTGGTAGGAATGAGTTGCGAAATCATCTGCATCCAGAACCTCCACAATTTTGCCCAGGTACATCACCGCAATCCGGTCAGCCATATAGCTCACTGCAGCTAGATCATGAGAGATGAACAAATAAGCAAGTCCAAACTCATCTTTCAGTTGCTTGAGCAGGTTCAAGATCTGTGCTCTAATGGAAACATCAAGGCTGGAAACCGGCTCATCACAGATAATCAAATCTGGAGTCAATGCCAGAGCCCGGGCGATGTTGATCCGCTGGCGCTGTCCACCGCTGAATTCATGGGGATAGCGAGAAATGTGCAGCGGCTCCAAACCAACTTTTTGCAAAAGCTCCGCTGCCATTTCTTTCCGCTGCTGCCGGTCGCCCACACCGAAATTAGCCAGAGGTTCCATGATGATCCCGCCTACTGTCTGACGGGGGTCCAAGGAGGAGTATGAATCCTGAAAAATTATCTGGATCTTCTTTCTGAGAAGCCGGCGTTCTGCACCACTGCAGTTGGTAATATCCTTGTTCTCATAAAAAATATTACCTGCATCCGGATTCTCCAATCTAGCGATCAGTCTCCCCAGGGTGCTTTTGCCGCAGCCGCTCTCCCCTACTAAGCCCAGGGTTTCACCCTTTTCAATACTGATGGTAACTCCGTCCACAGCGTGCACCTGCAGATAAGCCCTGTTGAATAAACCCCATCCTGCTGAATAGTATTTAACCAAGTTTTTTGTCTGCAGCAGTTTCATGCAAAGACAGCCTCCTGTAGTACCGGTACAGCACAATGACAGGCAACCTTATGATTGCTGCCAACCTCCTGCAGTTGAGGTTTTTCTACTGCACATACAGGCTTTGACTGCGGGCAGCGGGGTAGAAAGGCGCAGCGATCAGGAAGGTTGAGCAAACTGGGAGGCTGGCCTTTAACCGGCTCTAAATGTATATTGCCATGGGACAGCCGCGGCACAGACCGCAGAAGAGCCTGTGTATAGGGGTGTGCGGGGTTTATAAAGATATCAGCGATGCTCCCCATTTCAACGATAGAACCGGCATACATCACAGCTACAATGTCTGCCAGTTCAGCCACAACTCCCAGGTCATGTGTAATAAGAATAATGGCTGTGCCAAACTCCCTTTTGAGCCTTTTCATCTCATTGAGGATCTGGGCTTGAACAGTAACATCAAGAGCGGTAGTTGGTTCATCAGCGATAAGTATGCGGGGTTGGAGAGAAAAAGCCATCGCGATCATTACCCGCTGCCGCATTCCCCCGGAAAGCTGAAAAGGATAGCGGTGCAGCATTTTCTCCGGATCAGGAAGGCCGACACTGCCCAATAACTCCACTGCCCGCTGCCGCGCCATTTCCCTGCTCATCTTCCGGTGAGCCAGTATGGTTTCTATCATTTGGGTGCCGACAGAAAGCACCGGATTTAAAGAGGTCAGGGGATCCTGAAAGACAAAAGCGATCTCCTGCCCCCGGATCTCCCGCAGCTGTTTTTTGTTCAGTTCCAGCAGGTTCTGCCCACCAAACAGCACTTCACCCGCATAGACTTCTCCCGGTGGGTCCACCAGCCCCACAAGGGAAAGGGCAGTTACGGTTTTCCCACACCCACTCTCCCCCACCAGGCCTAGTGTTTGACCTGCCGCCAGCTTAAAGCTCACCCCGCTTACCGCGCGTACCTCACCATGCCTGGTACGAAAGCAGGTTGATAAATTATTTACTTCCAGTACAGTTTCACAGGTCACATTAAATGCCTCCTTTGACCAATGTGGACAGGGCCTGGTGACCCCTGTCCTCTAGTGCCTTTCGCTCCCCCTGGGGTCCAACGCATCACGCAGGCCATCCCCCAGGAGGTTAAAGGCCAGCACAACAATCATAATGGCCATACCAGGGTAAACCATCAACTGGGGGGCAACCTGCATATAGGATCTGCCGTCATTGAGCATCGAACCCCATTCCGGTGTCGGCGGCTGAGCACCCAACCCCAGAAAAGAAAGCCCGGAGATGGTAAGAACCAGACTACCTATATCCAGGGTAGCCAGAACGATTACCGGAGAAAGTACATTGGGCAGAATATGTCTGATAATAACAGCCCACTCCGGGGTGCCGCTGGCTCTGGCCGCCATAATATACTCCTTTTCCTTTACAGACAGGACAAGACCGCGGATCACCCGGGCATACCCCACCCATCCGACCACTGATACTGCCAGCATCACATTGAGCAGACCCGGTCCCAGCATGCCGGCAATAACCAGAGCGAGGATCAGGTTGGGAAATGCCAGCAGAATATCCACAAACCGCATGAGTAAATTGTCCACCCATCCCCCCATATATCCGGAGATTGTACCCACCGGAATACTGATCAGCAAGATCACAATAAGAGCAATAGCTGATACACTCAGGGAAACCCGGGTACCGAGAATCAACCGGGAAAGAAGACAGCGCCCAAGGTGATCTGTACCCAGAGGGTATTCTGAAGAAGGGGAAGCAAGCCGCTGCTCCAGGGATACCTGAATGGGGTCATTGGGCATCAGGTATGGGGCAAAGACCCCCACCAGAATTATGAGGCTCACGATCACCAGCCCCACCAGAGCAAGCTTGTCTTTAACCAGCCTGCGGAAGGCCCCGCTGAACAGGTTTTCCTCATCCAGCATCTCCCCACCTGTACCTATAACATCTTCCAGCGGGGGCGATAAAAACAGGTCGTTTCCTTTTGCCACATTAACTTCTCCTTTCCAGGCGGATCCGCGGATCCAGCAGCCCATAAGATATATCCACCAGCAGATTAGCCAAAACAAAGAACAATGCCATAAAAAGGGCATACCCCTGGATCACCGGATAATCCCTGTTGAAGATAGAATCCACAGCAAATTTGCCGACCCCCGGCCAGGCAAAAATGGTTTCAACGATCACAGCGCCACCCAGCAGACTCCCGAGACTTATTCCAAACATGGTGACTGCGGGGAGAACAGCATTTTTTAAGGCATGGCGCCCGATTACCCATTTCTCCTGCAGTCCTTTTGCCCGGGCAACTTTGATAAAGTCCTGTCTCAACACATCCAGCATGCTGGCCCTGAGCAGTCTGGCATAAGTGGCAGCCATAGCAAAACCTAAAGTCACTGCCGGCAGTACCAGGTGACTGGGAGTGCCCCTCCCCATTACTGGGAAAATACCTAATTTTACAGAAAAAAAGTAGATCAGCAGGAGCCCCAGCCAGAAACCGGGCAGTGAAGCCCCCAGGAGAGCAAGGATACGACTCAGGTGGTCAATAAAGGCATGGCGGTATAGGGCAGCCAGAATCCCGAGAGGTACAGCAAACAGCAGCACAAAAGATAAAGCGGCAATGGTCAGCTCCAATGTTGCCGGAAAGCGATCCAGGATCTCCGCGGTCACCGGCCTGCCTGTGCGATAGGATTTTCCCATATCCAGATGAAGAACACCCCACATCCACCTGCAGTAGCGCACATGTACCGGAGCATTTAAGCCCAGTTCCTCACGCAGGGCTTCAACTGCCTCTTTGGTAGGCTCCATCCCCTCTGCCCTGAGCATCAACTCCGCAGGATCACCCGGAGCCAGGTTAATCAAAGCGAAAGTAATAATGGAAACACCAAGCATTACCGGAATCAAGTAAAACAGCCTCTTCAAGATATACTCTTTCATATAGCTCACATCCGTTATAAAATAAAGCCACCAAGGCTTCCTTGATCCATCAAGGCAGGAAGACCTTCGTGGCCTAGTTCCGAAGATATTCATTTGTTAACATAAGGAAAGTACTATTGTTATCCAATAACAGTTGTCAGGTTATCCATAACCTGGGCTATTAACTTCATAATATAATTATTTTTTCGACATCCAACAAGTCAAATCCTTTTTCATAACTCATATTTCTCATTGATTTTGGTTATATTTTGAGAAAAAAAACCCGGCAGTGATGCCGGGAAGTGACAATGGGTTTATATTTCACCCGGCTGCCCTATTGGGATACCGGATAAAATATCATATTTCAGCATAGGTCATCTTCTTCTGGAAACGCTTGAGCACCTTGATTACCTGGGGTCCCAGGAGCAGATAAAAGCAGACATTGCCCAGGGCATGAAACGTATCCATAGGAAAACTCGCGGCATAGGCAAGAAAAACCGCTCTCCAGGTAAGAGGTTTGATAAAAAAAACCACAAAGAAAAGGTTCATCAGCCAGCCGAAGAGATATCCCCAGACGATACTGAATGATATCATAACAGTACGGCCTGCACCGGGCCTAACCACACCCAGAAGCCCTGCACTGGCCCCGATTAACCCCCAGAACAGCATTTGGAAAGGTGTCCATGGCCCCTGTCCCATAAAAAAATTGGAGACCAGAGCAGCTACTGCTCCGACCATAAAACCTGACCGTGCACCAAATACATACCCTGAAACCATCACCAAAAAAGTTGTGGGCTGCACACCGGGCAGAACAGCAAAGGGCACCCGGGAAACAGCAGCCAAAGCAGCCAGAACAGCAATTACTCCTACCTCCCGGGAGGAAATCCTGCTCCCTTCGAAACTGGCAAAAAAAACGACCAGAGAAGTCAAAAGAAGAAAAGCGGCGAAAAACTCCCAATTCTGATGGATAAACTGAAGTTTCCAGGCTGCTAATCCCATAATCACAGCTGCCGCTGAGAGGATAACACTCACTAGCAATACTTTCTTACCTGCTCTGGCAGACATTTAGTGCACCCCCTGACATCCTTTCCAACCCCTCACCGACAGTAAGCACACCCTGGGCTGTACCCCGAAACAATCTGGCCATTTGGGGAGCATAAAATATTGAGTCACCCAGCACATCACGTGGGCCATCACAGACAACCATTCCATCAAAAATCATCACAACCTTACCAGCATATTCTGCAGCGAATTCCACATCATGGGTCACCATCACCACAGTCCCACCTGAGGCGGTTATCTCCCGGAGAAAACCCCCTAATTCTGCCTTCAACCTGTAATCAAGCCCCCGGGTCGGCTCATCTAACAGCAGCAGGCGCGGTCCCGCCACCAGCACCGAAGCCAGAGCAACCCGCTGGCGCTCCCCACTGCTCAGATCCCTGGGATTGGCATGTCGCAGATCATAAAGATTGAGCTTGTGCAGTAGTTCATCACAAATACCGTTATCAGGGAGCTGAAAGTTGTTCAAAGTAAAGCGGAGTTCATCCTCTACAGTATCCTGTAAAAGATAGTCATTGGGATTCTGGGAAAGGTACCCCACAGAGCGGCCAAGATCAGTGAGAGAAAGCCTGTGGGTGTCCTGCCCCAGCAGGTGAACACAACCCCGGTCCGGCTTAAGGATCCCTGCCAGCAGTTTCAACAGTGTGGTCTTACCTGCGGCATTGGCACCGAGGATAACAACAAACTCTCCCTCCCTTACACAAAGGGACTGACCCCGTATTACCTCTCTCCCCCCGGGGTAGGTATACCAGAGGTTTTTTGCTTCAACAGCTGTAGTCTTATTGTTCACAGGAGAAAGCTGTACAGACCTCTTAGGATTCTCCACAGAAGGGTCATCTGGAAAATATTTATGAAGTTCTCGACGGCCATCCCTTACGGTCAGAGGAACAGCAGCGTTATTGAGTGATGCGAAAAACTTAGCAACAGGCGGAATAAAGGGAAAATGATGTTTCACCTGCCAGTGTGCTGCGTCTGCAGGGGACCCATCATATCTGATCTCTCCCTGTTCCATCACTACTGCGCGATCAGCCAGGTGATAGCACCTCTCCAGGCGCTGCTCAATCAAAACCACAGTATAACCCAATTCCTTGTTCAGATACTCCACCAGGTCAAGGAACTCCCCGGCTGCAACCGGGTCCAGCTGAGAGGTGGGCTCATCCAGTACTAGAATGCGCGGCTGCATAGCTAATACAGAAGCCAAAGCCACCTTCTGTTTCTCACCACCGGAAAGGTTGGTTGTAAACTCATCTTTGAGGGAGGTAAGGTTTAAAAATGTCATCACCTCAGCCACCCGTCTGAACATCTCCTGCTGCGGAAGACCCAGATTCTCTAAACCAAATGCAATTTCAGCCTCCACCGAGGTCATCACCAGCTGTTTTTCCGGGTCCTGAAAAACAATGCCAACATGGGAATTGAGAAGGTGGCGTTCATCACCTCTTAGTTCTTTCCCCTGGAAAAACAGCTTACCCTGTAGCCTGCCGCCATAAAACTCCGGAATCAATCCCGCTATCAGGCGGGCCAGTGACGACTTCCCGGAGCCGGAACCCCCAACAACCAGCAGGAACTCCCCTTCTCTGATCTTTAGGTTGATATTGCAAAGTGATGGTTTGGTACTGCCAGGGTAATAATAAGTTATATCCTGGTTCTCAAGTAAGGCCAATGTTTCCACCCCCAGCTTAAAATCAAAGGAATGATCAAACAAAAAATGATTACAACCAACCATATAAGTTCGCTGCCTCCGGCGAAACTGTCCAGTTTGGGATAAAATGCAAATACTGCATAACCTTTCAACCAGGCACAAATACCAATAATCAATGCAGTAATTCCGCTCAAAAAGAAGAAATAATCCCTGGGGCGCACCAGTTCTCTGTGGTAAGAACTGCGGCGGCCTGACCCAAAGCCCCGTGCCTGCATGGCCTCTGCGGTTGCAAGAGATCCCTCCAGTGAAGACAAAAGAAGAACCTCCATGAGCCATGAGTATTTTTTTAAACGCTCCCGGAATGTCCCTGTACTGAAATCAACCCCCCGCAGCTGCATTACCTCCCTTGCACTGCAGAGATCTCTGGCAATAGTTGGGATCATCCTTGTAACCAGGGATACCACCAGTGAGGACTTCCAGGCAAAACGAGAAACAAAGGCTGTCACCTTATCAGGATGAACAACCGCATTATAAAGAGCGAAAGCAATAATAATCGTCATCAGGCGCACTCCCATAGCCGCACCATAACAGATGGCCTCCAGAGAGATGCGAAATCTTCCAATCACCGGTAGTTCAGGCCCATATATGAGAACAGTGTTTCCATGCTGTACAATCAGCGGGTTAAGAAGCATCACAAACACCGCCACCCAGATCCCCATCACCAAAAAGGGCATACACTCAGCAGCAGAATCTGAAACAACAACAGCCATAATACCAACCAGAAAAACACCCAAAAGATAGAAGGGATGGGTAAAGATGAGCGGCAGCAGTAATAGTGCTGCAAAATATGTCAAACTCGCGATAGTATGCACATTTTGTAAAAAGGTACCTTTGCTTTTGTAGGATAATTGCTCCAGCATACCAGTACTACTCCTTCCTTCTTATCATAGTTCAACCCGCTGACTGCAGTATCTTACAACTTGGGAGGTGGATCCATAAAACTACCGTAAAACCAGATGATGCGGTCACCGTTTTTCACAGTGCATTTATCTGCGCCATACGGAGGTGGAGAGCCACCATTCACTGAACTCACTGAATACATCCAGCCCTCTCCATTCGCATTTTCAGCCAGTCCAGATATTGCTCTCACATAACCATCGGACCTCACCTTACAGGAGACCCCTGTGGCATATAAGGCATCTAAAACAGTTCCTTTTTCTTTGACATCCACTTTTGATGAATTGTACATGATTTTTCCGTTTTTACCCACAATGGTGACAGTTACCCGAATATAACCAGGCGCAGGGCCATCCACTTTTTTCGCTGAAGTAGATGTTTTGCCTGAAGTATCCAGCTTTTTCCCCTGCATGGAGCTGGATGACTGTCCTGTCGGCTGCTTCACAGCGCTTTTGTTATCCTCTTTGCTCTGACTCCCTTTATTTAAGCTCTCCTGATTAGAAACCGCTGTTTCCGGAGATTTCTGCTGCTCTTTCTCCTCATCGCCAGAAACCTCATCCTCTTTCTCCTGGTCCTGCTGCTTTTTCTCTACTTCCCCCTGAGCTTTTTCTTCTTCCACTGCTGTATCAATAGAAGCACTGCTTGGAGGATCATGGGCTTCACCGCCACGGGTGGTGGTATAAACAACAGGCACCAGTATCCCCAACAAAACCAGCACTAATGGTATAAGAAAAGATCTTTTCATAAACACCATCCCTCATACTTGGAATCTCTCTATCAAACCCATCTTTCACCATGCTGTATAAACGGGCTGCAGGAGCGGGTCAGCGGTTGGGGGGTACCAACCCGCCCCTGATTGCCCATTGTTCACTAATTTTCAGCTAAACCAAAACACTAAAAAGCCTATGCTTTAAGCTGTTTCCTGCGCACCATCAGGGTTCCTGCGCAAAGAAGAGCTGCTCCAGCCAGGTAATACAGTAAATTTTCGCCACCTGTTTTGGGGAGATCTGTACTCTCCTTTTTCTCTCCCTGTTCGTCTCCTGCAGGGGTAGTTTCATCTGGGTCCTGCTGGTCTCCCGGAGGAGTAGTACCAGGTTCAGCTCCTGGATATGGAGCAAACTGACCCGGTGTATAACTATCTCTTATACGGGCAAAGACGCTACCATACACTATATCCCCAATGGCGGTCAATGCCTGGCTTGTAGCCATTGGATCACTCTTCCCTCCTTTGATATGGCTAAATGATTTATCAGCTAACTGATAGGACATCAGAGCAGCAAGAACTGTGTTACCATTCTTTGCCATTGTAGCGGGGTCAATTCCAACTGCCACCAACCCCCTGATCACCGCGGCTGCAGACTCAGCACTTTCTTCACCCCAACTAGCAAAACCTCCGCTCTCCCCCTGTAGTCTTTTAAGACATTCAACAGCATAAGCAATAACTGCAGAGACACCCTGGATATCTTGGTGGGGTGCAAGAGCGATCAAAACCATTCCTGTCATATCAGGGTCACTTTCTGTTCCAAAAAGAGTAAACCCACCATCAGCCAACTGCTGATCGCACAGATATTTAACAGCTGCAGAGACATCATATTCTGCCTTTGCTGTGTCAAGAGCGATCATGGACCAGATAGTTTCATTGAGCCAATCACCAAAACTCCCGTCACTTCTTTGCCTATCAACTAATTCCTGTACCAGATTTCTCCCACCGACATCTGTTGGCTCCTGACCGGCAGCCAGCATCCCGATAATAGTGCCTGCATAATCAGTTGCATATGAATCTTCATCAAGCTCATCGATCTTCCAATCAGGCAGCTTCCAGGAACCATCTCTTAAATCAACACCGGCGCTTCTTAAGGCAACCACCTCAGCCCAGCTGTTCAGTGTTGTTTTATTATTCCTGTAATAAGAAACGATCTCTGCCAAAGCCTCGCTGGCTTCAATATTTGTTCCTTGTCCTGGATCTGGTTCTGGATCGGGATCAGAGTTAGGAGGTGTTTGCCCTGTTAACTCCTCCCATGTTGGTCCAGGAATTTGCCAATCGGTGCTGTTATAAATGACGATACAGTCACCATCCTGTAGCTCGTACTGATGCATCCCAACTAATAGAGATTTATCATTTACCGTATACATCCATCCGCCATTTGGGTCTCCCGCTTGCCCGTTAACAGATGTTACATAAGGACCGTAGTCCGTGTCTTTCACCTCATAGCTGACACCTGTCGCCTCCAAAGCTCCCAGGGCTGTCAAACCCCATTCTCCGCTCTCTTGGACAGTGACTTCACCAGGCTCATAAATCAATTCCCCATCTTTACCAACTATTGCAATGTTTACCCTAACCGCAGCTCCAGTTGGGTTCACTTTCACCACCAGTTGTGCTGTGATACCATCTTTGGTTGCACTGACAAATGTGTTACCTGCTTTTAAAGCTGTTATGAGTCCTTTTTCCACACTGGCAATACTGCTGTCCTCAACGGTCCACTCAGCTTCTTCAGTAACAACCTTTTTATCACCATTAACATAGTTTAATACCGCTTTAACCTGCTTTGTTTCATCCTTTTCCAGAGTAATAATGGATGGTTCAAAAGTTATACTGTCAGGGATTTGCAAACTATCCCACTGAGGATGGCTAGAACCTATAGTGGCATAGTACCAGACAATGTGATCTCCTTCTTTTATTTCATAAGTATCCGCACTTCTAGTAGCATGTTCGTCATTCACTGTATACATCCAGCCATCCAAGCCCTCATTAGCTAGCTCGTTAATGGAAGTCACCATATGTCCCAATGAACCATAATCTTTAGTTTCATATGGCACTCCAGTTGCGTGCAAAGCTCCCAAAGCTGTCATCCCATACTCAGTGCTGCTCTGAACTTTAACATTTTTCGAACCGAAAATAAGGTTTCCCTCATTATCAACAATAGCTACACCTACAGTACAAGAATCTGCACCTGTTTCCGAATCTGCAGCATACCCAGGCATGACCATCACAAACAAGAAACACACTGTTAGCAATAATGCAATACTTTTCTTTTTACGAAAACGAAACATCTTTTATCCTCCCTGATTGGATAATTGAATTTGCATCAAATAAAAGTATCAACGCCACCAAAACACCACATCAAAAAACCCCGGCCCTACCGGGGACCGGGGAATCTGTCAGAACAGAATTGATTCAAACAAAAAACCACCTCCCTATCTTGCGTAGAGCAGTGTGACTTACGGGTGACAGGCAGGTCTCCTGGCTTAGGTTCATCTTGCCCTGCGCCTTCCCATCCAATCTGTGCGTAAGCACTGGACAGTGGCATGGTGCAGGGACAATCCCCCTTACAGTGGCGGGACCGCGCCGGATTTCCACCGGCTTCCCTTAACCTGTTCCGTTTCATATTCTTTTTTATAACTATATTCAGCGGTGACATTTAAATATCCTGCTAACGAAAAAAATTTTTTACCGGATCCGCAAATTATGCTAAATATATAACAAAATGTTATGTGGTATATAGCAGGATATTATTTACTAATTGATGAATAATTATATGGTATCTTATATATAACAATTTGTTTGGGGAGGGGTTCAAACTTGGATCGAAGGGATTGGTTGGTCGTTGGAACAGGTTTACTAATTGGTGTTTTAGCAGTTGTATTGGTCAAACTGGGTAACCCCGGCAACATGGGGTTATGTATTGCCTGTTTTATCAGAGATACAGCAGGTGCTCTGGGTCTGCACCGCGCAGCAATTGTCCAGTACATAAGGCCGGAAATACCCGGGCTGGTGTTGGGGGCGTTTTTTGCTGCTCTGATCGGGCGTGAATTCCGGAGCAAGGGTGGTTCAGGGAGTATCATCAGATTTTTCTTAGGTATTTTTATGATGATCGGAGCACTGGTATTCCTGGGCTGCCCGCTGAGAATGCTGCTTAGATTGGGTGGTGGTGACCTCAACGCGATTCTAGGCCTTGTAGGTTTTATTGTAGGAATCATAGGCGGTGTTGAGTTGTTAAAGCGGGGCTTCAACCTAGGCCGAGCACAAACCGGAACAATTATAGGAGCGCTGGTTATGCCCTTGATCGCTGTAGTGCTCGTACTTCTAGCAATTAATAAGCCGGTCTTCAATGCGGAAGCCGGGGGCCCTATCTTTGCCAGTGCAGAGGGGCCAGGTTCTCTTTTTGCACCTCTGGCCATCAGTCTGGCAATCGGTCTTATTGTAGGGTTTCTTGCCCAGCGCGCCCGCCTCTGTTTAAGTGGAGGGATCCGTGATTTTGCTTTAACCAAAGATACCTACCTGATCAAGGGCTATGGAGCAATTTTCCTTGGTGTGCTGATTGCAAATTTGATTTTGGGTTATTTTAACCTGGGTTTTGCTGATCAGCCTGTTGCTCATACAGATGGCATCTGGAACTTCCTGGGGATGGCTCTGGTGGGTCTGGCAGGCATACTGGCAGGTGGATGCCCACTGCGCCAGTTAGTTATGAGCGGACAGGGTGACACTGATGCTGGAATGACTGTACTGGGGATGTTGGTCGGGGCGGCCCTGGCGCACAACTTTATGCTGGCCAGCTCCCCTGCTGGGCCAACCCTTTATGGAAAAATCGTTGTCATCCTCGGCATCGTGATCTGTGCCGGTATCGGTTGGTTTTGCAGAGAAGCTTAGTGCGGTTTCCAGTCAGGTCTTGAGCATTCCCGTAGTAAATGGTAATGGAGGTGTTTCTCTTGAAAAAAGTTGTTGATGCCAGGGGTTTGAGCTGTCCTCTGCCGGTATTAAAGACAAAAGAAGCAATAGATAAAGGGGAACAGGAAATAGAGGTGTTGGTGGATAACAACACAGCTCTGGAGAATGTAACACGCCTGGCTCATAGCAGGGGATTTAAAGTAGCAACCAATAAATGTCCTGATGGCGAGTGGCAGATTCTCATCAATCGAGGAGAATAACTATTAGAAAAGGTGCCCCCGATTAGGAATAAGCCTACCTGGTTGTTTCCGGGTGGGCTTATTCCATATATAAACCAGTCTTTTTTTCGACAGTCTTTTTTTCGCCGAAGCGAGAGGCCTCATATAAAGGTTTATTAATAAAGCTGAACAGAACTGCATGAGAAAAAGGAATGGGGGGAGGGGAACAACGATCAGATGTTGTTCCCCCGAACAATGGGTTTGACAGAAATATTTATTGCTCTTACTCCCCTAACTCGGCCATCAGCTTATTTACAGTATTCGTCTTATTCCTGCACTGTTCACAATAACCATAAAACAAACAGTTGTAATCTATAATATGGAAACCTGTTTCACTACTGATCAAATCCAACAGTTTCTCAGGGATAATACCATCGATTTCCAGCTGTTGGCCGCATTTTTTGCAGATCAAATGATGGTGATTGTCATCCTCAGTATCCCGTAATTCATAATGGGTTAATCCCTTATCAAATTTGACATCACTGATCAAATCCAATTTCAACAGTAATTCAAGGGTTCTATAAACAGTCGCCAATCCTATTTCAGGACAAATTTTTTTGGCTTTATTATATAAATCGTATGAAGTCAGATGCCTGTCTTTTTCCTGAAACAAAACTTTTAATACAGCTTCACGCTGGGGAGTCAGGCGGAAGTTCTGATTTTCTATTTTCTTATAACAGGAGTGAAGTAAAGGATTCATTCAAGCCCCTCCCTTGTCACGTGGATTAAGCAGGTGCAATGTTAAGACGCAATATTATGTGCATATGCTCATTATATTTATAACACATTTTCTCCTTTCAGGTCAAGGGCATCATCAATAAAACACGCCGCAATTTTGCGGCGTGAAATCTCTTAATGATCACATACTTTATGATCACATACATTGGGGCCGGTTTCCAGCTTTCCTTTCAGATATGCCGCCAGGACAGCATCAACAGGACCACTGGCACCTACGATCACTTGAATATTTTGCTGATTGAACAGCTGCTGGGCGCGAGAACCCATCCCACCGGCGATCACAACATCAACTCCTTCACCTGCCAGCATACGGGGCAGTACACCAGGCTCATGGGGAGGTGCATTGATGGTTTTTTTACTTACTACCTCTCCATCATTTACCTCAGCAATTGTAAAATACTCACAGTGGCCAAAATGAGGACAAACCATGTCATCCTGTGAAGGTACAGCAATTTTCATATTATCTCCTCCAATTTATTATTTCTTTGAAAAGATGACCTTCGACTTTTTTCCACATATTAATAATGGCAGTGCCAGCTTTTGTCTTGAGAAGATTTTTAACAGGCAGCCCTTTTTTGATGGTATCAAGAACCTCTGGGTCAAAAGGGATCTTGCCAACTACACATAAATCTTCCTTTGCACAGTATTTTTCGATCTCTTCACTCATCTCCTGGCTCAAATCCCATTTATTGATACAAACCAGTGCTTTTACACCAAAATGCCGGGTAACACCATGTATTCTTTCTAGATCATGCCGTCCGGAAACAGAAGGTTCTGTGACGATCAATGCCAGGTCCGCACCGGTTAGAGAGGCAATGACCGGACACCCGATCCCTGGGGAGCCATCGATTAACAGAAGGGGTTCATCCTGAACCAGCCTTTCAGCATTTTTGCGCACCTCTGTTACCAGTTTTCCTGAACCCTCAGCACCGATATCCAACAGAGCGTGGGAAAAAGTGCCGTATTCTGTTTCAGAAACCATAGTAACCCCTGTGGTATCATCCTCCAGGCGCAGTGCTCCTGTTGGACAAACAAAAACACAAACTCCACACCCCTCACAGCGGGTTTCATCTATTTCCAGTTCCTGAATGGCATCGAACCTGCAGTATTCCTCACATTTCCCGCACTGATCGCATTTATCCGGATCCTTAACAGCAATTTTTGCGCCCTCATAATCCTTTTTTTCTATTACCTGAGGATGAAGCAACAGGTGTTGATTGGGAGCCTCCACATCAGCATCTGCGATCACCAGTCCACCGGCAAGGGCTACAAAACTGGCAGTAACCGTTGTTTTACCGGTTCCCCCTTTTCCGCTGGTTACCACTAACTGGCGCATGGACAGCCCTCCTTTAAAGACTGGTACATCCCCCAAAATCTATCCTGCCACTGGGGTAATACCCTGCTAAATGGCACTCCGATAGAGCCTAGAGAAGCTAATAGTTTGCTGAACTCAATTTCCAGCAGGATAGGGACATTTCGTTCTTGACAGAGTTCAGAGATAAGATCATTATTTTTCCCTGCACGGTTGATGACCACACCACTTGGAATCCCCAAATGGTCAACCATTTTCAGAGCTAATTCCAGGTCATGGCGCCCGAAAGGAGTGGGTTCTGTAACCAGCAGAGCAAAATCGCTGTCCCGCACTGCCTCAATAACCGGACAAGACACCCCTGCAGGAGCATCAATGATCACTATATCTTCTTGCACATCTGCCAGCCCATTTTTCAGGTATCTAGTTACAGGAACCGCAAATGGTTCACCAATATTAAGCCGTCCCTGCCAGAACTTGATAGAATCTGCCCAACCCTTTTCAACCACGCCAATCTCTCTTTTTCCTTCCTGAATGGCCTCTTTCGGGCAGACAAGAACACATCCCCCACAACCGTGGCAAAGTTCCGGGAAAGTCAAAACAACCCCTTCTGCAACAGCCAGTGCATTGAACTGGCAAAAATTCGCACACTCCCCACAATAATCACAGTTCTCCTGGTCGATTTCTGGGAAAGGAATAGTAACCGGCAGAGATTCTTCCAACACCGGTTTCAAATACAGACCTGCATTGGGCTCTTCCACATCAGTATCCAAAAACAGCACCTTCTCGCCCTTCTCGGCCAGAGATGATGCCAAATTCACTGCTACAGTTGTTTTGCCGGTGCCGCCTTTACCGCTCAATACCGCTAGTTTCATCGTGAACCACGGCCTCGGCCACCTGGGGTTGTTATTTGCTTTAAATCACCGTTTTTGTAAAGCTCAATCACCTCACTGATCTTTACCTGTGGCGCCTGATAGATCTTCACCCCTCCTTCTACTAAAACCTCAAAAGCATTTGGCCCAGCCTGCCCTGTTACCAACTCTTTTGTTCCCAACTGCAAAAATGCTTGCGCTGCTCTAATACCAGCACCACCACCGGCCATGTTGCCGGGGTTGTCCACTACTTCAAATTCCTTTGTTTCAGTGTCCACTATAAGAAAATAAGGACATCTACCAAAGCGTGGATCCAATAAGGCGTCAAGGTCTTTGCTTGCCGCTGATATGCCTATTCTCATCCATAAAACCTCCTTAATATGGGTTTGATCCGGCCTGTTTGCAAACTCATTTCGGGCATATGCCCTTTATAGCTTTAATTTATCACTTCAAAGATTCAAAATCAAGAGGGGAGGAAAAATAAAATAAAAAAAGGTGGTCGTCACCTACCCAAAAAGTGAGGACCACCGTTTCAAATACTGCAAATCCTGCTTAACCTATACCCCGCATACGCCAGATAAAATACAAAGGTGAAACTGATATTAGGATAATCGCAATAATCATGATACGCACATCAAGACCTGACGCATTACCCAATGCAACCTGCACTGTACCCCATGTAAGATAAGCAAATAAATAAACCATTTCCACTTTTATGATGTTCAGCATCGACCTGGCATTTGAATACTGTGCCCTGGCGTTCTTTTCGGTTATCTCTACAGTATAATTAAAAATATGGGGAAAAAAGTTCAAGACGGTCATCGTTACATATGAAACAACACTCATAACCAACAATACAAATAATGTATTCTTACTCCCCCAACCGTCAGCTTCCCCAGAAATCCCAAAATGGGTTGGGATGACATCCGGTAGAGCAGACCAGTAATAAAACAGGATAAGAGCATGAACTATAATACCGAGCACAGCAAGCACTTCGGTAACATTCTCCAGCGGTGAGCGCGGTATTTTCAGCACAGGACGCCCTGTTTTTTTCATCACTTTCCTCCGAACAAGGTTTTACTAAAAAACTATTCGGTATCTTATCTTGTATATCCTGCAATGATCTTATTGGTTTGTCCTTACTAGCGTCTATTTCGATACAAATACCGACCTCATATATCCGGCTTCCGATTTCTGAAATGGACGGGGCCACAGGCACCCGACAAATTAAAAACTGCCAGACACCCAATAGGTGCCTAGCAGCTGAGTTAATGTATATAATGCTACAATAATTGGTTAAATGGTGACAGTTCGCTTTAAACTGACCTTCAAACTAATCAAGCGGTCCGATCAGTCAACCTGTCCCGCTGATCGCGCGCTGATCGCGTTAAACTAATCAAGATCAAGAAAACAGTGTAGTCCAACCGGTTTAAACCCATTAATTTTCAGGTCAACAGGAAATCGGAAAAGGGGGCCATCAGTTACAATTGTATGGAACTCCCCGTTTTCGCCTGCAACATCAATGCCATCCGCGGCCAGTTCCGACATCAATGGCTTGTTCAAAACCCTTCCCAAATAGCGCCTGTCCATTTTTTCCTCATTGACCGCCACAATCACAGCCTGAAAACCCAGATCCACCAATTCAGCAACTACTCTCTGCCGTGATTTCCCCCAGAGAGGTAGATAGGCTCTCATTTCAGCCGCAGCACAGGCATTTTCCTGCCATTTACGGTGTTCCTCAAGGTCGATGTCACCGAAAACACCAACCTCTATGCCCTTTGCTTTAAACTCCCGCAGCTGACCAATGAAAACCCTTTCATAATCCTCCCAGGAAGATGCCCCTGTTACCAAAGGCACTCCGAGGGATGCCGCCTGCTGCTCCAGAATCCTTAATGGCAGGCCATGGGATTTTGAGTGTTCCCCTTCTTCCGACAGCATGGTAAAGAGACAACACGGCTTTCCACCCGCCTGTACCGCATAATAGAAAGCCAAACAGGAGTCTTTCCCACCGCTCCAGGAGCAAAAAAAGGGAAGGTTTTCAATGGAACAAATCATCTGCTGCTCCTTTCTTAAATCAGGGTATAACCCGCCCTTAATCTATTTTAATGCAGTGATCCGGACTTTTCCAAGATCGCTGTTATTTGCTCCAACTCCGGTGTCTCCAGCATCTCCAATTTACCTTGATCACCAAAACTGGTATAAGCAGGCTGAATAGGCAGTGTAGCCAGAACAGGAAGGCCTGTTTCCGCTTTTACCTGCTCTCCTTTTGGTTTTCCGTATGGGTAGATGATCTCACCACACTCCGGACACTCCAAATATGCCATATTCTCTACCAACCCGATAATAGGAACCCCCAGAGTATTCACCATTTTTACCGCCTTTTTTACGATCATAATGGCCAAATCCTGCGGAGAGAAGACAATGATTACCCCATCCAGCGGCAGTGTCTGCAGCACTGTGAGGGGAACATCACCTGTGCCTGGCGGCAGGTCCACAAAGAGGTAGTCCAGGCCTCCCCAATCAACATCCTCCCAGAACTGCTTAACAGCCCCGGCCAGCATAGGGCCTCTCCAGATCACAGCCTCATCTTCCTGTTCAAAAAAGAGATTGAGGGACATCACCTTGACCCCCATTGATGTCCGGGGAGGGATAATACCTTTCTTACCTGTGGTAATATTCCCTCCTTTAAGACCCACCAGGCGAGGTATACTGGGGCCTGTAATGTCCGCATCCAAAATTCCCACCTGATAACCCTTTTTAGCTACAGCGCTAGCCAGAAGGCCGGTAACAGTGGACTTCCCGACACCTCCCTTACCGCTCATCACCGCGATCACAGACTTAACATCATCCCTAACTTTAATCATGTTCATCTTTTCGCAACTCTGTTCGCAATTTTCTGTTTTCGAAGAACATGAATCACAAATAGACTCTTTTTTAGCCAATGGTAAGACCTCCGATTTTCACAAAATGGTTTTGGCATATGCCCATAACTTAATTTAGCATATTCACTTTTAGATTGCCATAAAAAATAAATAATACCCCATCAATTTTACCAAAGGGAAAGTGTCTGTTAAATAGTTCAGCATTAAAAATAAACCAAAAGAGAGAACCAACAAAGGGTTCCCTCTTTGTCAGCTAACACAGATATCCCTTTTAGAATGCAGGGACACAGCTGCCCTGGTATTTTTCCTCCAGAAAATCTTTCACCTCAGGGGACTGTAGGGCCTCACCCAGTTTTTTGATGGCTTCTTTATCCTTATCTTCAGAACGCACTGTCAGCACATTGGCGAAAGGAGAATCCTTGGGCTCCATAAAGATAGAATCATTGACCGGGTTAAGATTCGCCTCAATGGCATAATTGCTGTTGATCACACAGGCATCCAGGTCCTCCAGTGCCCGGGGGAGCATCGCTGCATCCATCATCTGGAACTTCAAATTTTTCGGATTCTCAACAATATCCTTTTCTGTAGCAGTTACATCTGCCCCCTCTTTCAACTTGATAACACCGGCACTGGCCAGCACCATCAGAGCTCGCCCTCCGTTGGTAGTGTCATTGGGAATCCCTATGGTAGCGCCTTCGGGCAGATCCTCTAACTTCTGATACTCATTTGAATAAACACCCATCGGTTCATTATGAACCTTTACGGTCCAGACAAGGTCTGTATTGTTCTTTTCATTGTAGTCCTCTAAATAAGGAATATGCTGAAAGAAATTGGCATCGATTTCCCCATCATTAAGCGCCGGGTTCAGCAGTACATAATCAGTGAATTCCTTGATTTCCAGCTCAATACCCTCTTTTTCCAGTAAAGGCTTTACTATTTCCAGAATCTCGGCATGGGGTTTTGCTGTTGCCCCCACAACTAGTTTTGTGGTGTCCCCATTTGACTGTTTATCTGCTCCATTGTCCCCGCAGCCGGCTACTATCCCCATCAGCAGGACAAAGCAGCATAATAGCGCTAATATCTTTTTATTCATCTTTTAACCTCCTTATTCTCTCTTTTAATACCATCCTACCCAAACAGTTAATCCTTATTACCTTCTTCTATTACTGATCTTTGCAGCTAGGCTATCCCCTAACATCTGCACTAACTGGACTAATATAATTAAGATAATTACAGTGACCCACATAATGCCATGTTCATAGCGCTGGTAGCCGTAGTAGTATGCCAGTGTTCCCAAACCACCCCCCCCTACAATACCTGCCATAGCTGAATAGCCCACCAGGTTAATGGTCGTTATAGCAACCCCCAGAGTAAGTGAGGGCAGAGCTTCAGGCAGCAGGACTTTGCTGATGATCTGCCAGGAATTAGCTCCCATAGACAAAGCAGCCTCAATCAAGCCCCACTCGATCTCTTTTAGCGAAGTTTCCACCAAACGGGCTACAAAGGGGATCGCAGCAAGTGTAAGTGGAACAATAGAGGCAACAGTTCCGATATATGTTCCTACAATCAATCGTGTTAAAGGAATAATCAATATCAAGAAAATAATAAATGGAATAGAGCGCATAACATTTACAATAGAACCTAGAACCTGATTAACACCTTTATTCTCTAAGATATGTCCATCAGAGCTGACCACCAGTATTACACCCAGAGGAAGCCCAAAAACATAACTGAGAAAAGTAGAGATGGCAACCATATAGACGGTTTCCCAGGTGGCCAATAAAACCTTGTCCACCATCCAGGCATCAAACATGATTGATCACCTCCACTTCCAGGCCGTGGCTCTTTAAATATGCAAGCCCTTCATCAATTTGATCAGGCGGCCCTGTCAACTCCAGGGTTAAATAACCAAAGGGAGTATCCTTGATGCGGTCGATATTTCCATAAAGTATATTGGCATCAACCTCATATTTTTTGATCATAGAAGAGATCAGCGGCTGTCCGGCAGATTTGCCAATAAAGGATATGCTGACCAAGATTCTTTCGCTGGGCGCAGCATGGCTATCCGACTGCTCCAGCAGTTCCTTCGGAATATCCCGTTTCACCACTGTGTTGATAAAACTCCTTGAAGTAGATGTTTGGGGGTTGGAGAAGATATCGATCACTCTTCCTACCTCTACGATGCGGGATTCAGCGATCACAGCTACACGGTCACAGGTTTCTTTGATGACATTCATATCATGGGTGATCAAAAGTATTGTCAGGTTGAACCTTTTGTTAATATCTTTGAGCAGACCAAGGATGGAACGTGTGGTCTGGGGATCCAGGGCTGATGTGGCCTCATCGGAGAGCAGCAACTCCGGGGAGTTGGCCAATGCCCGGGCAATCCCCACCCGCTGTTTTTGACCACCGCTCAGCTGGGCAGGGTAAGCATTTGCTTTGTCCGCCAAACCCACCAGTTCCAAAAGCTCCATTACTCGCTTTGCAGCATCTTTTTTGGGAACCCCGGCTATCTCCAGAGGGAAAAGCACATTATCAAAAACATTCCTGGAAGAGAGCAGATTAAAGTGCTGGAATATCATACCGATCTTCTGCCTGGCTGTGCGCAGTTCATGGGGCTCCAAAGCGGTAATTTCCACCCCATTAATAGTAACCGTTCCACTGGTCGGTTTTTCCAGCATATTGATACAGCGAATAAGAGTGCTCTTTCCAGCACCGCTCAAACCTATGATTCCAAAGATCTCTCCATCTTCCACCTGCAGGCTGACATCATCAAGGGCTAAAATCTCCTGGCTCGGGGTTTTATAGATCTTAGTAAGATGTTTGACCTCAATCAAGCCTGATACTCCCCCCCAAAGAATTATAAATAAAAACACATCAGTGTTTCTTCAAATCAAAAAGCTCATCGCTTACTTAAAGTCTGTTATTACCTATCGGGAATAAGCATAGGAATAATAGCAAAATAAAAAAAAATAGAAACAGCACATATCTGATAACAGTATCATTATATTTTTAGTATCTGTGTTCTGTCAATTACAGGTCAGTTCCTTCTGCACCAATTCCAAAACCCGGGGAAGAACAGCTGCCACTTCCGGTGTCAGTTCCATCCCCCAGTCGATCTCACCGGGTTCCACTCCAATGATGACACAAGGGGGTGTTTTCCCCTCTAAAAGAGCCAGATCATTAAGCACAGTCAGAATACCCAGGTCGTGGAGGGTAATCGTACAATTAATGGGCTGCTTTCCACAATCTTCAGGTCTCAGACGATAAACAGCCCCTGGGGGCCCCCCTCCCTTTAATGCATCGATGATGATGATTTTTTCAGCCCCAGTCATGAAGGGAAGGAGATCACAGCCCGCTGTTCCCCCATCTACCAGTTCTACATCAGCGGGGAGCCGGCACTTCTCCAGTGCTTTGACAACATGCACCCCGACCCCGTCATCCTTCATGAGCAGGTTGCCGATCCCCAGCACTACTTTCTTTCCCACTGGTCTCCTCCTTAACACTTTGAAAACATTATACTCCTTTATATCCGGTTTAACCAGGCTAAATAAAAAAAACCGGCCTGAGTCAGGCCGGTGGAAAAAGCACTGTAAATCAAGCATCCAGTGTTTTCTGTCCTTTTGCAGACACGGTTGTCATTCTTTTTTTCCGGTGTCTAGCATGAAGGTCAGCAGGCCGGTAGCCTGTGATCATGCCTGCGATATTGGCCAATCCCTCACTGAAGTCAAGATAGAAGTGAGCAGCCATGCAGTAAACAAAGACCCAGGCAACAATATAGTGTATGATCCTGATCACATGCATGCCGCCAACAAAGGCTGCCCAGTGATTAAAGGTTGTGGGCCAATAGAGAATGAACCCTGTTATACCCTGAATAATAATCAAAGGTACAAAACCAAGATACATCATCTTTTGGCCGGGGTTGTATTTTTCCCCAAAATCGGGCAGTTCATCACTGATGAAAAGGTAGTATTTCATCAACCCGATCATATTCCCGAAATCCGCTCTGCGCGGCCTGAAGTTTTTGGAGTCACCGGATACAAAAGCATAGTAGAGACGGCCGATAACACCCGCACCTACCGCATACATGAAGATAAAGTGTATCTTCCTGGCAACATCCATTGACGGAAAAATAGGAAAACTATCAGGAAAATGGATGTAAAAGCCGCTTAAAGCCAGCAGGATCATGGAAATACCATTCCACCAGTGAAAAAAGCGAACTAACCGTGTATGGCGATATTCTAAATTCATCTCTATCCCCCCTTTAATAAACACGGAATATACCCATATTCCGGTTGGGGGTTATGACATGTACAGCACAGGCGATACAGGGATCAAAAGAGCGCACAATACGAACCAACTCAATGGGGTTCTCCGGATCCGCCACCGGTGCACCAATTAAAGCCTGCTCAATGGGGCCTGGCTGATCCTTTTCATCCCTTGGCCCGGCATTCCAGGTTGTAGGAACAACACAGTTATACTTTTCAATGCGACCTGCCTCAATCTTGACCCAGTGTCCCAGTGCACCCCGTGCAGCCTCTGCCAGTCCGATCCCTGTGGCTGTTTTTGGCAGTTCATGGGGTGTACATGTAGGTTTCCCGGGCTCAAGCTCCATGACCCAATCGTTCATGGCATGTGCCAGTTTCTTCAGTTCCAGTGCTCGAGCAGCATGCCGCCCCATCACTGAAAAGGCCTTTTTCCCAAAAGAACGGATAGTGGAATCCTTGGCCACCCACATGCGAGCCAGGGGCCCAACTTCTGCGACCTTACCGTTGTAGCGTGGTGCCTTCATCCATGAATATGCATCTCTCTTTTCATGGTCAGGAGTGACCACAGCTTCCATAGGTTTTTTGTCTATATCATCCTTGTACCAGGAATATTTCACCTCTTCTGTGATCATACTCTCATTAAAATCATTATCTTGATCATCGATATAGGTACCGCGAGGCATGAACAGTGTCCCCTGGTCATCCTGGGGGAAGCCTCCATAAGCAAGGACGTTACCACAGCCGCTTCCGATTTCAAACCAGTCATTATAAACATCAGCAACTGCAAGAACATCAGGCACATAAACATTATCAATAAAATCGATCAATTCCGCCAGGCAGTACTTGAAGTTCAGGATCTTTTCAGCGTCGACAACCTCAGTTACCCCACCTGGGACAATAGCCCGCGGTGCAGGGGCTCTGCCACCAAATATGGCAACCAACTCATGGGCTTTTTTGCGCATCTCCAGAGCCTGGAGATAATGATTCACCGCAGCATCATTGACATCTTGGGGGAGGCGATAATCCCCCTCATAGCGGGGTGCAAGGGGCATAATGTTGTCTGGAGCCTTCACATAGTCCAGTGCTGCCAGATGATAGAAATGAAGAATATGGGACTGGATGAAGTTGGCTCCCAGGATTAAATTGCGGATGATTCTACCGTTTTTAGGCGGCTCGATATCAAAGGCGTCATCCAAAGCAAAGGCAGAGGCAGTGCCATGTCCTACAGGGCAGACACCACAGATTCGCTGAACAAATTCCTGGGCATCCCTGGGGTCATGGCCTCTTAAAATAAGTTCTATACCACGGAAAAGGGTCCCTGAGCTCTTAGCGCTCTGAACCTTGCCCCCATCAACCTCCACTTCAATCATCAAATGCCCTTCAATTCTGGTTACAGGGTCAACAACAATCTTAGCCATTTAGTTCTCCCCCCCTTCCTCTTTCTTTCCAATGCGGCCTTTGGCGATATTGCCCACCAGGTGGGCACCGATGCCTGCCGCCACAGCCACTCCTAAAACACCGCCTACAGCATCTGCGCTGGCTGTGACATTGGGCAGATTAATACCAGGCATCCTCTCATAGAAGGGTGTGGCACAGTCGGGAAAGTCCTTTTCTGTGCACCCTATACAGGGGGCACCAGCTTTTAGACACCAGCTCACACCACTATTCCACATGCGGTCAAAGCTGTCACAGTGGGCAAGGGGGCCTTTACACCCGATCTCCAGCAGACAGCCCGGCTCACTGAAGTTTTTCGCAAAGATACTGGAATCAAAGTACTGCCGGCGCGGGCAGTTATCATGAACACATTTGCCGTAAAATACTTTTGGCCTCCCCAGTTTATCCAACTCCGGAATTTCATTGAAGAGCAGTATATGTGCCAGAGTTCCCACAAACCAGTCCGGATGTGTCGGACACCCGGGAACATTGACCACCGGAGTCTTAATACCTGCATCCTCCAGAACAGCCTGTACCCCCTTACAGCCTGTGGGGTTAGGCTTGGCAGCAGCTATACCACCATATGATGCACAGGTCCCGATAGCTATAACTGCCTCTGCTTTTTCACCCAACTCTTTTACCCTGTCCTGGAAAATCACATGCTGATTATTACGTTCACCAACTGTGCAGTAGATCCCCCCATCTTTGGTGGGAACAGCCCCTTCAACAACAAGATAAAACTTCCCTGCTTCTTTTGTTTCATCGATCACCTTCATGGCGAGTTCACCTGCTGCAGCAGATACATTGGGGTGAAATTTTAAGTCAATGATTTCAGTAAGGATCTCTTTCATTCCCGGCTGACCCGAGTTCAAAAGAGAGATAGAGCATCCGGTACAGCTCGCCCCCTGCAGCCAGATTACAGGAGGCTTCCCTGAGGCAGGTGCAGCTTTCGCCAGTTCAGGAAACAGAAGCTGACTCAAGCTGACAGCAGCCACCGAACCTGCACACACCTTCAGAAAGTCGCGGCGACTTATCTGACTCATCGTTCTTTCATCCCCCTCTTATAAAATTTAGTTATCAAAAAAACATAGACCTGATTATAAACATCACCCCTCCCTTAGTTAAGTCCATATAATTGTGTAAAATAAAGAGCCATAAACAAGGCCTCTGGTTTAGAATGGTAAGTGACGAAACAAACCACAACCGGAGGTGACCTTGCAATGGCTCAATACCATGTTACCATCGATTCAGAATTACTTCAGCATCTATTTTTGTCGGATACCAGGGATTCCGGCGTATCAAAGCTGCTGGAATCAATCCTGAATCAGATTTTGGAGGCGCAAGCCACGGAACAACTGCGAGCTGCACCATATGAAAGAACTGAAGAACGCCAAGGCTACCGGAACGGG
>Ga0209537_1000331_pt1 | contig 58139 bp, 53 predicted proteins | sample BioPla4DNA1_FD_187698 | JGI IMG/M metagenome (GOLD analysis project Ga0209537, IMG submission 187698) | Biogas fermentation microbial communities from Germany - Plant 4 DNA1 (SPAdes) (version 2) | ecosystem: Engineered > Bioreactor > Anaerobic > Digestate | place: Bielefeld, North... | reverse complement strand
ATTTTTTGCGATTTTTGTTGTTCCTATCTCCAGAAATCCCATTGTTAAGCCTTTTTTGGTTTTAGAAAATGGGCAAATTCGGGATCAACTGATAAACTCAGGAACAGATAATGCATAAGCAACTGAACAGCATTATTCCATCCGGTATCGATATCCAAGAGATGCTTGCTTCCCAGAAAATGATCAAAGATATGGAAATTGATATTTCTTTAACTGATAAAGAGTTTTCCTGTTTATTTTCTTCTGCGCTGACCAAGAATGATGAGGGCATTCCTGAGAGCATTATATTATCATTTAAACCGGTTAAAAAGGTACATGCTTTGGTCAATAAATTAACCGGAACGAAAGCCAGATATAGTTTTAACCATATGTTAGGAAAATCAAGAGTGTTTCAAAAAGTCATAGAGCAGGGAAAATTAGCGGCGAAGAATGAGTTGACTGTTTTGCTGACCGGAGAGAGCGGAACCGGGAAGGATCTTATGGCCCGGGCGATCCATGAGGCCAGTGATCGCTCACAAATGCCTTTTATTGCCATTAATTGCGGTGCATTGCCTCGGGGTCTTGTAGAGAGTGAATTATTCGGTTATGAGGGCGGGGCCTTTACAGGTTCAAAAAAAGATGGGAACCCAGGCAAGTTTGAACTGGCTGACGGTGGGACAATTTATCTGGACGAGATCGGGGATATGCCCTTAGATGTTCAGGTCACACTGCTGCGGGTTATTCAGGAAAAGCGCATCACCCGTATCGGGGGAAACAAATCCAAGCAGATCGATATCCGCATCATAGCAGCCACCAATAAAAATCTAGAAGAGGAGGTCCTAAAAAGAACATTTCGTCAGGACCTTTATTATAGGCTAAATGTACTTTCGATACATATGCCTTCTCTTACCGAAAGGATAGAAGACTTGGAGTTACTGGCAGATGACATTTTGGTGAGTCTTGAAAGAAAAACCGGCAAGAAAAACCTTTCTATTCATAGTGATGCTATGTGTTTACTAAAAGCCTATCATTGGCCGGGTAACATCCGTGAATTGGAAAATGTGCTGGTAAGGGCAGCTTGTATTTGTGAGAATTCATTAATAACCCCTCGAGATCTGCCATCTGCCATCACTCAAAATAATATGAAGATTCCGAAACCAGGTCTCACTGTCATGAAAAAAAATGAAATAGACATTATCCTGGATGTGCTATCTGATACAAAGGGAAATGTCAAACAAACAGCGGAAAGACTTGGGATCGCCCGGAGTACTATTTATCGCAAATTGAAGAAGTATGGTGTTTCAATAGAATGGGCTAAGAGAAGATCTGTATAATTTAATCGGTGTTAAAGACCGAGAAAGTTATTTCATCAATATTATAGTGGTGCTTATTGCGACATGTAGCCAGCCAAATGTTGCAATGAGCACCATTTTAGTATAAGTATGTTTTTTTGCACTACTGACAATTATCATAAACTCTTGGGCTTTTGGGATTACATCATAATGGTATAAGTTTTGCATGTCCATGACAAATGTGTGATCTCATACCGCCTTATTTCTTTGATACTGCATGACATATTTCGACATGCTGCATGTTACATGTTGCAATATGCAACATAACAGTTGTGCCTGTCTGTTGTGGAAGCCTTTATATTTGTTGTTTAAAGGCTATTTATTCGTTGGCATAATATTTGCTTCTATAATTATTGTAGGTTTAATAGACCCTGCTGGGCAGCTGCCAAATCAATAAGAAATAATAATTAAGCCAGCTACAATTAAGATAGCTTCCACTGGCTTAATACACCTCTTTGAACCGGGGTTTAACCCCGGTTTACTTTTGCTCTCAGATGCTGCCCAGTTTTTTATTTTTAATGATAGAGATTATTGTTAATTCCTTTTTGTCAAGAGTGATATTATAGATATAATAAAGACAATGAGTCCTCTAATTAAGGACATGCTAAGCGGCAGGGAATTTTATCTGGGAAAAGCCAGGTGCTGCTGTTGGTATTGTGTAGTATTCGAAGAAAGGGGTATGATGATGTCCAAACATATTGCGTTTGCCGGAAAAGGGGGAACCGGGAAAACCACCATCGCTGCTCTTGTGATCAGATACTTGGTTGCCAATAAAAAGGGAACAGTGCTGGCTGTTGATGCTGATCCCAATGCTACTTTGTTTGAGGCTTTGGGTGTTGAAGTAACAGAAACATTATCTGATATAGTAGAAATTGTTAAAGATGAAAAGGGTGTGGATGATTCCACACGCCAGGAAATGATCGAAACCAGGTTTTATGAAAACGCTTTGCTCAAAGCTGATGGATATGACATGATCGTGATGGGTGCGCCCCGGCAGGAGGGTTGTTACTGTTTCCCCAACGCTGTTTTGAAAAACAGCATTATTAAATTGGAGGAAAATTACGATTATATGATTATTGACAATGAGGCCGGAATGGAACATATCAGCAGGGGTACCATCCAGGATGTGGATACTCTGCTGGTGGTATCAGACGGGTCGATCAAGGGTGTTCGCGCAGCCAAACGGATCTATGAACTGATACAAACTCTGCCCTTTGATGTTGGGGAGGCATATCTGATTGTGACCAGAATCGATGACCCCGCGTTGCTCCAGGAGGAGATCGATGCCTCAGGCTTAAAGCTGCTGGGTGTTGTTCCTTATGATGCTCAACTGGCTGAGTTTGACCTATATGGAAAACCCATAGTGGAATTACCTGAGGATAGCCTGGCTGTGCAAGCTGTAAACAATTTTTGTGAAAAAATCTTTTAAAACAATTTTTGCTAATAAAACTGGGGGAGGGCTTATGAGTATTAAGCAGTGGCATAATGAAGTGATCGGTGAGAGAGTAGTTAAAGCTCTTCTTAAAAATGGTTTTCATGCTCTTTATTTGGCCGCTAAGGAGCAGGCTGTGGAATATGTGCTGTCACATGTTGAACCCGGTACCAGAGTGGGTTTTGGGGGTTCTGCCACCATCAAACAGCTGGGCTTGGGACAGGCTGTCAAAGAAAAGGGTGGTGTGGTTCTTGATCACGGACAGCCTGGGCTGACACCGGAAGAGAGAATAGAGATCATGCGGCAGGAAGTGGTCAGTGACCTGTTTTTGTGCAGCGCAAACGCTATAACACTTGACGGGTATCTGGTAAATGTAGATGGGAACGGCAACAGAGTGGCAGCAATGACATTTGGCCCTAAAAAGGTAATTGTTGTTGCAGGTGTAAACAAAGTCTGCACCAATACAGATACCGCTTTTGATAGAATAAGAACAGCTGTTGCCCCTATGAACAACAAAAGGCTGCAGTTGGACAATCCCTGTGTAAAAACAGGAACATGTATGGACTGTGACAGTAAGAACAGGATCTGCCGGATTTATTCGGTCATAAAAAGAAAACCGAGGAGCTCAGATTTTACAGTATTACTTATCGGAGAAGAGTTAGGGTTTTAGCCAGATTTAGATTAATTATTTTACTTGTATTTTTATCAGGGATTGGAGTGCTGGTCGTTGCAGTTGATCGAGCTGTCCTGCAGTGACAGACTAGTTGTGGAAGCAGGAGCCGTGTTTACAGGCTCCAGCTTCATTGCAGGAGATCATATCAGGGTACATTTATCTGATGGAAAGATAGAGCATATTGAGGAAGATAATGATCAGGTGACAGAGCCCATCAGTCACAAAAACTGCCGGGTAATCGGTGGTGATCATCTGACGATTATCCCGTGTTTTATCGACTGCCATGTTCACCTGGCATTGGATGGGGTTAACTCTTCATTGGAAAAACAGAGAATGAACCCCCAGTTGCTCAAGGACGGGCTGCAGGATAGACTGTTCTCCTACCTTATCCATGGTATTGCTGCTGTAAGGGACGGAGGGGATAGGGAGGGGATCGGAGTTGCCTGCCGGGACATGGTTGAAAGGATGGAGTTAAAGGGGCCTTTGGTCATGGCTTCAGGAAAGGCTCTGCGCAAAAATGGTGGCTATGGCAGTTTTTTAGGCCCAGGGGCCGCTCCAGGAGAGTTTGCTCAAATAATAAAAAGGTATGCTGTAGAAGGCATCAACCAGGTCAAAATCCTTGTTTCCGGTATCGTCAGTTTTAAGGAATACGGCCGGGTTAGCAGTGTCCAGTTTGATTTAAAAGAACTTTCGCAAATTGTGCAGGTGGCCGGTGAGTATGGCCTAAAGGTAATGGCCCATGCCAGTTCTGATGAGGCGGTTCGATTGTGCATAAAAGCGGGTGTTCACTCTGTTGAGCACGGTTTTTTTGTGAGTGAAGATTCTTTGATGGCTATGGCGGAAAAGGGTGTGGCCTGGGTGCCGACAGTTGTGCCGGTTGCGGTGCAAAATCAGATAAGATCCGATAGCAGATATACAAAAGACCAGGTGGTTATTGAGCAAACATACCGACGCCAACTGCGGATGATCCGGCGTGCCCAGCAGTTAGGTGTGATTATGGGTGTGGGAACAGATGCGGGAGCAGCGGGAGTGCAGCATGGTGCGGGTTTTTGGCAAGAACTGCGTCTTTTCCGGGAAGCGGGACTTACAACTGAGGAAATTTTAACAGCAGCAACACGAAATGCCGCATATATTACCGGTCTGGAAGATACAATGGGCATTATCGCACCGGGCAGACCAGCATATCTGCTTGTTGTGGATAATGATTTGTCCTTTGAATCGGGGCAGTTATCTGGGATCAGATATATGATCCGACCTAGACCTGATGCTGGTGCTGTAAGCTCCTCTCATTCCGCGTAATTTGATCATCTGTGCTGCTGTTGTGATCTTGTTGAGGTAAAGAGGAAAAGCGTGTCTCTTTGCCGAATAAATCAATTATTTAAGGGGATAGAATTCCTGACCAGCAATTAAGCAATGTAGCTGCAAAAGAGGATAACCATCTGGAAAAAGAGAGCGACCAGAGTAGCAGCAACCTTTTGAGTCCCCTCAAGAGGTGAAGATTGTGAGATTAGAGGAGAAACAGGTGGGTAATGTCCAGCAGGCTGTCAAACTGCACAGTTTGAATGAGAGAATAATCATTAAGCTGAAAGCATACTGGGAACTGACGAAGAGCAAACAGACCTTTTTACTGCTGATTACCGGTTGGGCTGGGTATGCGTCTACAGGGCACCTGGTCACAGATTGGGTGACAATGTTATCTCTTTTGGGAAGTCTGTTTCTGTCCATCAGTGGCAGCACTGTGCTCAATATGTATGTGGACCGGGATATTGATGCTAAGATGCCCAGAACCATCAACCGTCCGCTGCCTGCCAGGGTGCTGCTACCCAGGGAGGCCTTAGCATTTGGCTCCTTGATTTCTGTAATCGGTATTGTATGGGCATTTACTTTAAGCCCTTTGGTTAGCATAGTGGTTGCTGCCGGTTTGTTTTTTCATGCCGGAGTTTATACTATGTGGCTGAAAAGAAAGACACCCTTTTCGGTGATACCAGGCGGTGTTTCCGGGGGGATGCCTGTTCTAGCAGGGCGTGTCCTGGGGACGGGGAGTATCGATATTGTTGGTGTTCTCCTGGCACTGTCTGTTCTGTTGTGGATCCCTATTCATATTTTGACCTTTGCCATGAGGTATGCAAATGATTATCAAGCAGCAAAGGTTCCTACCTTTCCAGCTGTTTATGGGGAAGGAAAAACAAGGCTTGTTCTGAGCGTTTCAACTGTTTTAGCCGGGTTGGCTATGGTGTTTGCCGTTTATCTGAACGGTGTGCAGGGGTATTATCTATTGGCTTCATTGGTCGCTGTTAGCTTGTTAATCGCTCTGGCTGTGTTTTATTCTTTTTTCCCTTCACCAAGGAGGAACTTTTTGCTGTTTAAAGCTGCTTCATTATACATGCTGGCTTCTATGCTGCTGGTTGGTCTGGCAGGATAGAATTAAGTTTTCTGGATCATAATAGTATTGACCAGTTGTTCATCAGCTGTAACCCGAGTATTCCCCACTTGAAAGACAAAGGTGGGGAATTTTTGTATCATGGTAACCCTTACCCCCGGTAGAATGCCGAGAGCCATGATTTTATTCAGTGTACTTTTGTTCCCGGTATCTATATGGGATACAATAGCTTCTTTCCCAGGTTCCAGTTCAGACAGAGTCATCCCTTCTGTGCATACCTTTTTCCCTTGGCCATGTCTCCTGCCTGCACCGGCACCCCGTCTGCGGCGCCGGAACCACTTCCAGACCAGGTTCTCCTGGGGCATTTCAAAACCGCAGTGAGGGCACTTTATTTGGCCGCAGTTTGCCTGCAGTGGGCAGGACTTACAGCCGGTTGCACTTGTTTCGTTGAATTCATATCCGCAGAAACTGCATTTCATTTTATATATCCCCCTCAAGCTGTCAGCTGTCCTCATCTCTTTGCTCCACAGTTGCCCTTTGATCACTTAGGTTGATACCGTTTCTATTATAGGGTTACTCCTAGAGATCTGAGCAGTAGATTGAGAATAATACCGCATAAAAAGGCAAAGGCAAAAACAAAACATCCAATAGCCAATCCGGTTTTCCAACCTCTCTCTTTGATCATGATGGCGAATTGGGCGATACAGGGCACAAACAGAGTAAGGGTTACTGCAGACACTACCAACTGAACCCCGTTAAGGGCACCGCTGTTTTGTAAATCGTAAAGCCCTGCTGCTCCATAGTCCCTGCGAAAGAAGCCAAACAAAAATATCTCTGCAGCCTCAGAGGGGAGGCCCAGGGCATACATCAGTGGTGCGGCTGCATTGATGATGGCATCAAATAATCCGGTGATCTTCCCGACCCAGATCAGCACACTGGCTAAAATGAAAAAGGGAATGATCTCCAAAAAGTACCACTGCATGCGGGAAAGGGTTTTTTCTAAAATATTGGAAAGCTTGGGCAGCCTTAATGGCGGCAGTTCCATATAAAAAGCCGGTTTTTCTCCGGGCATCAACTGTGCTGCCAGGTAGCCCACCAGCAGGAAAACCAAGATCACAAAGCCTGCCCAGATCCCCAGTGATGCCGGGTTTGCAGAGAGCAAGGCCATTATCACTCCCAATTGGGCAGAACAGGGTATAGCCAGTGCCAACAGAAGGGTAGCGATTACTCTCTCTCTTTTGGTTTCCAGTGTTCTGCTCACCAAGGTAGCCATCGTGTCACAACCAAACCCCAGTGTGATAGGGATCACCGCCCTACCGTTGAGCCCGATCTTTTTGAAGAGCCGGTCCACCAGCAGAGCAAGGCGGGGCAGATAGCCCGAATCCTCCAAAAGGGAAAATGCCAAGAAAAAAGTGGCTACAATGGGGAGGATGATGGCTACTGCATAGCGCAGGCCCAAAGTGATAATACCGTAGTCAAAGGCGATCAGTGTCTGGATTGAGTGCCAGGGAATCAGTTTTGCTGTGACTTGGTTGACCCAAGGATTGATGTAGTTTTCAAAAAAATTTCCTTCGATCAGATCAACCAGTGTCCCGGCACCGAATTCACCGACGAACTTGTACAATCCAAAGTAAAGAACTATCAAAAGAATAGGAATTCCGGTGATGGGGTTGATTGTAATGTGATCAAGCCATGACTGGAGGCGTGTCTCTTTTTTGCTGTCAGTTATTACACCTGAAAGGATTTGATCAGTCCTTTGCCGGCACTGGAGAGTGATCACATAGCGCAGGGGGTCCTTGTATTTGGACTTAGTCTGCTGAATAATAGAAAAGATTTGGGGGAAATCCGCCTCCCTTAGTTTGGCCAATTGGGTGATCTCTTCATCCTCCTGGAGCAGGAGTAATGCGATCATGCGCTTAGAGAAGTTATATCTGGCTTTAAGCAGTTTTACGATATTGTTCAGAGCCTTTTCAATGGTTTCATCATACTGGATTATTAGGCCATCAGGCGACATGCTTCCTGACAAAATCGGACACCATCCTCTTTAGCTGATCTATGCCCCGGTTTTGGGCTGCTGCTGTTCCTACTACTGGTATGTTCAATGCTTTAGCGAGTGCATCCAGGTCGATGGTGCGTCCTAAAACCTCTGCTTCATCCATCATGTTGACAGCGAGGATTACAGGCAGCCCTGCCTCCAGAAGCTGCAGGGTGAGGGGGAGCATGCGCTCTAAGTTTTTAGCATCTACAACATGTATGACTATATCCGGTTTCTCTGTCAACAGCAGTGTTCTGGTTACTCTTTCTTCTTCAGTGATGGGAAAGAGTGAATACATCCCTGGAGTATCGATCACCTCATAGACCTCCTGGCCAATTTTGCCGGTCCCACGGGCAACCTCTACAGTTGTCCCCGGATAATTGGAAACAACCACATATGTTCCGGTCAGGAGATTGAAAATAACGCTTTTGCCTACATTAGGGGTGCCTACAAGAACGAGTTTTTTCTTTTTTCGGATTGAGGGAGCTTTAGACGCTGTTTTATTAAGCTCTGTGACAGGCTTATCCATAATTATCTCCTCTCATCTTGAATCCTTATGGTCGGTTAGTTTGAAGGCTATTGATAATGATAATCATTATCAATAACAGAATACATGATAAATTATTGCTAGTCAATCACAGTTGGACACTAAATTATCAATATATTATGCCTTGATAAAGCAAAATAGCACGTTAGACCGCTAAAATATTGTCCATAAAGGTTAAATCACGGTATTACGTTCTTTTTGACCCATATGTCAAAGACTTATTTATGTTTATAGTGAAAATTGTTTTCAATTAATAGCAGGATATAGTTTATATTTCTTTATTTATGCTCTATTGGGTCTGAAGGTTGTATAATCTGCACTTCTACATAATTATTGTTTCCATGTTATTAATTGAAAAAATTATGTTGGGGCGAAATCCGACAAAAATCCTAAAGAATAGTAGGATAGAATCTATAAGTAAGTAATAAAACAAATAATATCTCAAATATCGTCGAATAAGGACTTGACACAAACCCTATTTACTAGTACATTATAAATAGTTAAAAATTTCACAAGGAGATCCACTTCCGTTATTCTTTATAACAAACTATCCACCAAATGTGCTTTAATCATATTACTGGTTGATCTAATGGAAGAGGTTCGCAGTAATATTCCCAACACATAATTCTAATAAGTCTTGCTAGAGGGTTTTGCTCAAGGAACATTGTCAGAAGGAAACAGAACAAAAACATCCAACAAAAATTGCAAAAGTTATGCCTAAAGACAGTTCTCTGTTATTGAGAACTGTCTATTTTTTATGGCATAAAACACTCTAACTCCCAGGCAATGCTACCCATTTTTCCATAATATTGCTGATTACCGGTGCAAGAAAAGGAAAATCAATATCATACATAATCAGCACACTGAGGATAAAGCCGGCAGCTAGGAGCACAGATGCGACTGCAAGTTCCTTCCATTGCCGATCCTTGACCAGGGGGACTATTTCCAGCAGAATGATCAGTATGAAGAGTGCTATTAGGAGCAGCACCATTATATCTACCTCCTTTTGGATTCAGTAGGTGGCCGTCGTCCTTTAGGCTCACTATTACCATCCCGCTGTTCAGTTTTTCTTATTACTGCAATTATCAGGGTCAGCAGGGGAATAACCAATTGAAAGGGCAGTGCATAAACAGGGTATGCGTTATTGACAAATCTTACGAACTCCACTGGGTTGGGAAAATTATATAGAGCCAGAATGCTCATTAAGACTGCCACAGGCACAACTAGAGGTCTGTAGGAGCGCAGGGAGCATAGCTGTGCTGTGCCTAAAGATACACCATATAACAGAACCGCTGTTTTCAGGAACCCCATACACAGGATAAATAATGAAGCCACTATCTCCACTCTGTTGATGATCTCTGCGATATTGATCGTGGTGATTGCATGGAAGGATGGGTAAATGTATGCCTTTTCTGATGGTCCCAGGACTACTGTATTCCTCACAGCTACCCCTGTCATCACCAAGCCGGTGAAGATTATTCCTGTAAAGGTTGCGGGAACTGTATCCCGCTTATTATTTAAAAATGGGAACACCATGAGGAAGGCCACTGTTTCCGCCAAAGGGAATGTGGCTGCACCATGAGCTGCCCAAAGAAGTTGGGGTGCAGGAGTAGTCAGGACAGGCTGTAAATATTTAATCTCAAAATATTTAGACAGAAAAAAAGTGGTCAATAAATAGAAAAATAGTCCTACAGAAACAATTATAACTCCACACCTGGTAATGACCTCGATCCCCTTTTTGGCTGCCGAAACACAGATAAGGATGATGGATGCCAGCAGGACGATCGGTGGTGTCCTTACCAAAAACAGGGATGAAAAATATCCGGTATAATTGCCGAGTACCAGTGACCCCAGATGGAAGAGATACCAGAGGAATATAACGGATATTATTTTCCCCAGGTAGGGGCCATATACTATATCGCTGATCTCCACCAGGGTTTTACCAGGGAAGCGTTTGGTAAGAAGAAGGAAAACAGCGGCGATTAACAAGGCTTCAGCTATTCCGATGAGAATGGCGATCCAGGCATCTGCTCCTGCGATTCTTCCAGAGGGTGCAAGGGCTGAAGATCCTACGGCAAAACCGAAGATGAGCATTATCAAGCCTGTGCTGTTTATCCTCCCTTTTTCTAATGCCAACCGAATCTCCCTTTCATAAAGATTATCTCAACCGGTAAACAGGTTCCCTGATGGCGCCGGTTCCTTTGATGTCGGATTTGATCTCAAGCTCAATCTTGATACCGGGGAAGAGTTCCACCCAGTGTTGTTCAAGCTTTTTCCACTGCTCAGGGTATTTGCGGTGGAATTCATCTCCGAACCCAAAAATATCGGCTTTTAGTTCTTGAGCTTTTTTAATAGCACCAGTAATTTCGGTTCTTATTTCAGCAGTCTGTTTTTCTTCCAATAAAGCGATCTCATCAGGCTCAGTCAGGATCTTCACACACTGCTGATCCCCAAGAATAGTATTTACATCAAGCTTAATTTTGACTACCAGTTCGTTGTCTCTGATTTCAGGAGTTATTTTGCTCTCTGCTTTAACTATTTCCAGGCTCTGTTTACCTCCAGCATGTTCGATAACAATGATCCCTGTTTTCACTTTATCCAGTATCCAGTGCAGCCCTCTGGTTTCTTTCTTGTTGAGTGTTCCTACCATTTTGTCCCCTCGAAAAACCGCAGTGCCTGCTACATCTACCCTTGTCTTTTTTTCTCCATCTATCCCTTCTTCTACATATAGTTTTGTAAGAGGGGCGACCAGCTCAGTGGTCTCTGATGCCAACCGTATTTTGGCATCCTGCAAGGTAATATCAGGAGCTAAGGCATTTAATGCAGCAGTTTGGACCGCACGGTAAAGACCCAAAGCAGGTATGCTTTCTACACCACTGGCGTGGCGCATGATCTCTCCTGCCTCTCTTTCAGCTATCAGCACCCTTATATTGGGGCGGGGTTCAGTGTCTCTGGCAAAAAAATCGATAAAACGGTAAATGCCTTTTTCTGCAGCTTCCCTGCTGATAACAACCACATGTGTGTGGGATAGGAAAAGCCGGTGGGATGCTTGGGTGCCCAAATTACGGATTGCCTGAAAAACTGTTTCTCCGGTGGTGGTCAATAACCGGACAGCCTGTGTCTCATCCCCTCCTAACCCGCCACCACCTTTAGTTCCTCCAGTATCCCCCCCGCCGCCACTCAGGGCATCAGGTCTAATCACCTGTACTGTGAGGCGTATTTTGCCCTGTTCTTCTGTTTCATCCAGGCCGATGCCGCTGATAATGGTGATGTCATTGAGCTCCATCCAGTCCCAGCAACCGCTGAACAGCACTACAATTATTAGCAGGCTCATTAATAAAAGGCACAGCTTTTTATTTTTTTTCTCTGTAGTGGGAAATAGCCTCAATTTTAGCTTCGCCTCCCTAGTTTTTGCCGAAAGGTGCGTGTCCGGGGCATTGACCACAGGGGTGCCCGCACAATCACATCCCTGAGTTTGGCTACATCGGGAGGTGCCACCGGGGACAAGTAGGGAACACCAAAAGATTTTAGGGATGCTAAATGGATTAATATCTCAAGCAGTATGATGGTCACACCAAACAGGCCTAACACTCCTGCTCCAAAAAGCAGAGCAAAGCGCAAAATTGTACCTACATCGATCAGAGGAGGCACAATAAAAGTGGCGACAGCAGTAAGGGAGATAACGATCACCATAGCAGGCCCGATTAGACCTGCAGATACAGCCGCCTGTCCGATCACCAGGGCGCCTACGATATTTACCGCCTGCCCTAAAGGAGCGCGGCATTCTGATGCTGGCCTCCCTCAAAATTTCAAAAACGATGATCATCAGCAGTGCCTCCAGAACTGCAGGAAATGGGGTTCCCTCCCTGGCGGCAGCCATGGAGATCAGCAGAGGTGTGGGGATCAATTCGTGATCAAAACTGCTCAAAGCTACAAAGTATGCCGGAGATAATATACTCAGTGCAAAGCTGATGTATCTGACCCACCTCATAAAGGTGCCGAAATAGGGGTGGACATAGTAATCTTCGGGATGTTGGAAACTTTCGATAAAAAGCATTGGTACTGTGAGCACAAATGGTGTCCCATCCACTAAAATGGCTGCTCTCCCCTCCAATAGTTTGGCTGCCACCTTATCAGGCTTTTCACTGTTTGCTATAGTCGGAAAGGGAGAAAAAGGGTTGTCATCGATGAGCTGTTCGATATAACCGGATTCCAGAACAGCATCTGTTTCAATTTTATTTAAACGGAATTTTACTTCAGCAATCAAGGAGTCCCGGACGACCCCCTTGATATAAGCGATAGAGATGTCTTTTTTTGTTTTATTCCCCAGTCTTAGATGATAAAAGGTGAGAGCAGGGTCGCGAATAATGCGGCGCAGTAAAGCTATGTTTGTCCGAATATTTTCTGTGAACCCTTCCCTTGGACCCCGTACGCCCCCTTCTGTATCCGGTTCTTCAATAGCTCTCTGTTCCCAACCCTTGACATCGATAACCAGAGCACTGGCAGAACCGTCCACCAGGAGCACTGCTTTTCCTTCCAGAACAGCGGAAACAATTTTACCGAAATCTTTTAACTCACTGATATCATCAATAAATATGAAACTATCTTTCAGTTTCTTCAGTGTGCCGAAAAAAGATGTTTGTGAGTGCACCATCAATGGACGCAGAATATGATCATTAATCTGCTTTTTATCCACTAAGCCGTCAAGGAAGATCAGGGCAGCAGAAGTGCCCCCTCTGGCAAGTTTGAACTGACGGATGATAACATCACTGCTGTCACCCAGTACCTGACGGAACAGTTTGATGTTTTTGTTGAGGTCAGCTGTCAGCTGTTGTGCTTTAAAATTGCTGTTTTTATCATTATTTTTTTCCTTGAGCAGGAAAGATAAATTGCGCAGTCTACTCAAAAATCTGAGCACATATTTTCCTCCTTGCTGGAGATTATTATGATGGCGGTTTGCGCAAGGGGATAATAATATTTGTGTAGAAAATATATAAAAGGGTTCCTCCCAGGAGAATCAGCAGCAGTACAGCCAGTATTTTTTCCGCCAAAGTAAAATGCCTCCTTTTTTACTGATTATTCCTGTATTTAATGTAACCAAATGAAGGGCGTATTTATTCCCCTTAATAGACAACTGTGCCACTAAGCATATAATGAGAAAGAATTTTTGCACGGACGGTTCAGGTGATCGGTTATATGATTCTGTTGAAGTTGGCAGAACCGCTGATCGGTGAAAAATCGGCTGTTTTTCCCGAAAATAAACTTGACTAACAAAATAACCGATGCTATTATTGCTACGTAAGCGCGGGAGTGGCGGAATTGGCAGACGCGCCGGACTTAGGATCCGGTGGGTTAAACCGTAAGGGTTCAAATCCCTTCTCCCGCACCAGGCAACTTATGGTTTGGAAAAGGCATGCTTGGCTTATTTTGTAACAGCTGAGGATGCCTGTAAGTATGATAGATAAGGTAACAAAGAATGAGGAGGAGCATAAATGCGTGCAACCCTGGAAAGTATAGAGAAAAACCAGGCAAAAATTCATGTGGAAGTAGAAGAGGAAGCTGTGGCCAGAGCTCTTGATCAGGCCTACCGGAAAGTTGTGAAAAGGGCTGTAATTCCTGGTTTCCGTAAAGGAAAGACACCACGCCCGATCCTTGAGGCTCGTTTGGGGAAAGAGGTTCTTTATGAGGAAGCATTAGAGATCCTCCTCAGTGATGCATACAAAAAAGCAATTCAGGAAACCGCCATTGAACCCATCAATCAACCGGAGATCGATGTTGTTCAGCTGGAGGAAGGGAAACCATTTATTTTCGATGCGACAGTAGAGGTTCTCCCAGAGGTTAAATTGGGAGAATATAAGGGGGTTTCTGCGGTCATCCCCGAGGTAAAAGTGGATGATGAGGAAGTGGATGCTCACCTCAAACTTCTGCAGCAGAGGCATGCCAAAATTGTTGATGCCGGTGACAAAGAGGTGAATGATGGGGATATAGCAGTAGTGGACCTGGAGGTAACAGTTGACGGAAATGTGGAAGAAAGGCTTTCAGGTTCTGAGAGATATGTAGAGGTTGGTACAGCTAGGTTTATTCCGGGTTTGGATGCCCATCTGCTTGGTATGAATGTAAATGAGGAAAAGACTTTCACCATGAACCTGCCTTCAGTTTTTCAGTATAAGGACCTGGAAGGCAAGGAAGCTGAGTTTAAGGTGAAGGTGACTGCTGTCAAAAAGAAGGAATTGCCAGAGCTGGATGATGAGTTTGCCAAGGATATCAGCGAGCATGCTACTCTGGAAGATTTTAAGGAAGACCTGCGCAAAAGAATTGAAGAAACAGGTCATATTAATGCCAAACGTATTTTCAAAGAGCGCGTTGTTACCAAGGTCGTGGAGCAAGCTGAGGTGGAGATCCCGGAAACCCTGCTCAAACAGCAGTTGGAAGAAGAGACCAATCGCTTTGTGCAGAGGTTGGCTATGCAGCGCCTTACTTTAGATGATTATCTTAAAATGGCTAATAAAGATAGTGACGGACTGCGTCAGGATTTGGAGGCAAGGGCACAGGTTGCAATTAAGACAAGACTTGTTCTCAACGCCATAGCTAAGGCAGAAGAGATAAAAGTGACAGCTGAAGAGTTAGATCAGGAAATCGATGACCTGGCTGCTCAATATAATTTAGAGACTGAAAAACTCAGAGCGGATCTTGAAGCCCGGGGACAGCTTGGTGTTCTTGAAGAAGAGTTGCTTTTTGAAAAGGTGCAGGATTTTCTAGCTGATAATGCTGTGGCTCTCACAGAAGAACCAGTTCAGGAAGAAGCTGAAGCAAAGGCCGATGAGGAACAGGAGGCGCAAGTAGAAGAAAGTAAGCCTCAAGAAGAGCCTGTAGCAGAACAGGAAGAGTAATTTAGGGAGTTAGCTTGTATTTGGGATAGAAGAGTAAAGGCCGCGATTAATAAATAGCGGCCTCTTTTAACAGAACCATTTATTTGGTATATTAAAAGTGGAGAGAAATAAAAAGATAATGAGAGCAGGTGGATAAACATGAAGGCACAATATTTGGTACCTATTGTGGTAGAACAGACGAGCCGCGGGGAAAGATCTTATGATATCTACTCTCGGCTATTAAAGGACAGGATTGTTTTTTTAGGGACCCCTATTGATGATAATGTAGCCAATATTGTTATTGCACAGCTGTTGTTTCTTGAAGCAGAGGACCCGGACAAGGACATTTATCTTTATATCAATTCTCCTGGCGGCTCTATAACCGCAGGGATGGCCATTTACGATACAATGCATTATGTGAAACCTGATGTTTCCACAATATGTATTGGATTGGCAGCCAGTATGGGGGCATTTCTGCTGGCAGCTGGTAAGAAGGGGAAACGTTATGCAACTCCGAACAGTGAAATTCTGATCCACCAACCTTTAGGAGGTGCCCAGGGGCAGGCCAGTGATATTGAGATTCACGCCAAACGTATCATCAAGGTACGCAACCGGCTCAATCATATTCTTTCAGAATTAACAGGCCAGCCTTTGGATAGAATTGAAAAAGATACTGATCGTGACAACTTTATGGATGCAGATGAAGCAAGGAATTACGGTATTATTGACGAAGTAATAAAATATCGGGTTGGTGACAAAGTGTAATCCCTAAGGGAGGTGTACAGTTTTGTACAAGTTTGGTGATGAAAAGGGACAGCTAAAATGCTCCTTTTGCGGTAAACTTCAGGATCAGGTAAAGAAACTGGTTGCCGGTCCCGGTGTTTACATCTGTGATGAATGCATCGAATTGTGTAATGAAATCATCGAAGAAGAACTTGGTGAGGAAATAGATTTTGAATTAAGTGATATTCCGAAGCCCAAAGAGATCAGAGAGGTTCTTGACCAGTATGTGATAGGTCAGGAGCATGCCAAAAAGATTCTTTCTGTGGCTGTTTACAATCATTATAAAAGAATCAACGCGGGAATGCGTGCTGATGATGTGGAACTGCAGAAGAGCAATATTGTGATGCTTGGGCCAACCGGCTGTGGGAAAACACTGCTGGCTCAGACCTTGGCGCGTATCTTGAATGTGCCTTTTGCTATCGCTGATGCCACATCTTTGACTGAGGCGGGTTATGTTGGGGAGGATGTGGAGAATATCCTGCTCAAGTTGATCCAGGCTGCTGACTATGATGTGGAAAAGGCGGAGAAAGGAATTGTTTACATCGATGAAATAGATAAGATCGCCCGCAAATCTGAGAACCCCTCTATTACCAGGGATGTATCCGGTGAGGGTGTTCAACAGGCACTGCTTAAAATACTTGAGGGGACTGTGGCAAGTGTGCCTCCCCAGGGAGGTAGAAAACACCCACATCAGGAGTTTATTCAGATAGATACCACTAATATCCTGTTTATCTGCGGTGGCGCATTCGAAGGGATCGACAAAATAATCCAGAATCGTATCGGCAAGAAAACCATCGGTTTTGGAGCAGAGTTGACCCGGCAGGAAAAGGAGATCGGTAAAATATTAAGCCAGATCATGCCCACCGATCTTTTAAAGTACGGCTTGATCCCTGAGTTTGTGGGGCGGGTGCCGGTGATCGTTACCTTAGATGCCCTTGATGAAGAGGCGCTGGTCAAGATTTTAACCGAACCAAAAAATGCTTTGGTGAAGCAGTATCAGAAGTTGTTTGAGCTCGATGGGGTTGCTTTGGAATTTAAGGATGAAGCTCTCATTGCTGTTGCTCGGGAAGCAATGCGCAGAAAAACAGGTGCTCGCGGTTTGAGGGCAATTTTAGAGGATGTAATGCTCAATGTGATGTATGACATTCCATCCAGAGACGATATCACCAAGTGTGTAATTACCAAAGAGGTTATTGAGAAAAAAGAGGAGCCTATTATAGTAACTGAAGACCGTAAAAAGAAAAGCGAAACAGCTTAATAAATCGGGATTACATGATCAAAGTAAAGGCATAAAGGGTGCGCACAGCACCCTTTTTTCGCGATCAGGGGGCGATCAGGGGGACAGGTTGACTGATCGGGCCCGATCACCGGGACTTTCTCTCCGCGCGATCATGGTGGTTTTTTTATCCCTGCCGCTTGCGACATAAGCTTCGGTTGAACTTGCCCTAAAACTCGTCGCTTTTATAGCAAACCGCGCCCTATGACGCCGTCCGTGGCGCATAGTCGCTTAGCTCAACATCCATGTTTCGCTTCGGCTGTCGTTAACTGCTCCTTCGTCAAGAGCAAGTAACAACCTACGCAAGTTGCTGCGCTAGCAGGGATAAACCGACCGATCAGTGGGATTGTCCCGCCGCGCGATCAGCGGGACAGGTTGCCGCTAGGTTACCGCCAGATCTGCCGCTAGGCCTGCCGCCGACTCGGCCGCTAGCTAGCAGCCAATTGGACAATCACGTGACGGGACCCCCGTCCCCTTGTCACATATCTCTTGAACCATTTTTGTTACCCATGTCCTGACTGAACACTGAACACCACCAACCACTAACCACCAACTACCAACCACCAACCACCAACTTGCCAGCTTGCTTTGTTGCATAACCGAATATAAAACTATTAAGGTTAAAAACCACGATTTCTGGTAATAATGAGAGTAAATATAAGAAATTACCGGGATAGGAGTTGTGGTTGTTTTGTCTAGTCCTGGATTTAGTGGAATCAGTAGTTTGATCGCTGTTATTCAGATCTTTTTTGTTATTGTTGTCGGTTTGTATTTTTGGAATCTCCTGCGCAGCCAGCACGGGAACCGTGTTGCTGTGGACAGGGAGTCAAAAAAAGAAATGGAAAAGATTCAGCACCTGCGCCAGATCTCACTGGCTGAGCCTTTGGCTGAAAAAACACGCCCTCAGCGCTTCGATGAGATTATCGGGCAGGATGAGGGACTAAAAGCCTTGCGGGCAGCCCTATGCGGTCCCAACCCTCAGCATGTTCTGATCTATGGGCCTCCAGGGGTGGGAAAAACAGCTGCTGCTCGCCTGGTGCTCAATGAGGCAAAATTAAACCCCTACTCCCCTTTTGGCAGGGATGCCAAATTTGTGGAGTTGGATGCCACTACAGCCCGCTTTGATGAGCGGGGGATTGCTGACCCCCTGATCGGTTCTGTACATGACCCCATTTATCAGGGGGCGGGGCCCTTAGGGATGGCTGGGATACCGCAGCCCAAGCCCGGTGCAGTAACCAGGGCTCATGGTGGAGTATTATTTATTGATGAGATCGGGGAACTGCATCCCATTCAGATGAATAAATTATTAAAGGTATTGGAGGACCGCAAGGTTTTCTTTGAAAGCTCTTACTATAATTGTGAGGATACACATATCCCTGCATATATCCACGATATTTTCCAAAATGGGCTGCCTGCGGATTTCCGTCTTATCGGTGCCACCACCAGGCTGCCTGAAGAGATCTCACCTGCCATCAGGTCACGCTGTGTTGAAGTCTTTTTCAGGTCTTTACTTCCTGAGGAGATCCGGAGGATCGCAGAGAATGCTGCCCACAGGATCAATTTCACTTTTGGAAAAGGTGCCCTTGATGTAGTGGAAAAGTATGCAACCAACGGCCGGGAAGCTGTTAATATCATTCAGATAGCTGCGGGTATTGCCCAGGGCAGAGATAGCAAAGAGATTCAGGCTGCTGATGTGGAATGGGTGGTAAGCAGCGGACAGTATTCACCCCGCCCGGAACGAAAGATATCTGCTGAGCCTGCGGTTGGCTTGGTCAATGGTTTGGCGGTGATGGGGCCAAACCTGGGCACACTCCTTGAGATCGAGGTGACTGTGAACCCGCCCCTGTTGGAGCGTGGAGAGGTAAGGGTAACCGGGATAGTTGAGGAAGAGGAAATGGGTGGAATGGCCGGAAGGCGTGTGCGCTGTAAGAGTATGATTAGAAATTCAGTGGACAATGCCCTTACAGCCCTCAGGCGCTTCCTGGATGTGGATCCGCGCATGTATGATATCCACATCAACTTTCCAGGAGCGGTGCCGACCGATGGGCCATCTGCGGGGGTAGCTATCGCTCTGGGTATTTACTCAGCACTGACTGATAAGAAGGTTGATCATCGGGTTGCTTTGACCGGGGAGATTTCTCTCCTCGGTGAGGTCAAACCGGTAGGAGGGGTTGTAGCCAAGGTAGAGGCAGCACGTAGGGCTGGTGCCGAAAGAGTATTGATCCCTTATGAAAACTGGCAGGAGCTATTTCGGGAAGCATCTCTGGAGGTGATTCCGGTTAAGCGGTTGGAAGAGGTCATTCGACTTGCTCTTTTCCCGATCAAGCAGTCAGAAAAGGAAAAGGTATCAGCATAATTTTGATGTTGCTCTCATTTCCATTTGTGGTAAACTATACTTTGTTGCAGGAATTAACCGATCTGGGGTAGAATGTACTAAGTATCTTTAAACATCTTCCCAGATGAAAAGGGGGTGGCATCATATGTCCCAGGAACAAGATCAACAATTGGAAAACAACCCTCAGGTTCAAAGATTGGCGAACGGAGAGCGGGTTATACCCCTGCTTCCCTTACGTGGGCTTTTGGTGTTTCCCTACATGGTTATTCATCTTGATGTAGGAAGAGAAAAGTCGGTCAGTGCCATAGATGAGGCAATGCTCCACGACCGGGAATTATTTCTTGTCACCCAAAGAGAAGCCCAGACCGACGAGCCGCGGGAAGATGATATCTACCAGGTAGGAACTATTGCTGAAATTAAACAACTGCTTAAACTGCCAGGAGGGACCTTCCGTGTACTGGTAGAAGGGTTAAGGAGAGCAAGGATTAAGCAGTATGTTTCATCAGAACCATTTATCCAGGTGGTTGTTGAGGAATTTGAAGAGAGTTATGAGAAGACCCCGGAAATCGAGGCGATGATGAGAACAGTGGTCAACCAGTTTGAGGAATATGTTAAAACTGGGAAGAAGATCCCTCCCGAGACCGCTGTTTCTATAGTATCTATTGATGACCCGGGACGACTGGCAGATATTATCGCGGCTCATATAAATTTGCGTGTAGCGGATAAACAGTCGATTCTTGAAGCTTTTGATGCAAAGGAAAGGTTACAGGTCCTGGGGGATATTCTCTCCCGGGAGATGGAGATCCTTGATCTGGAGCGCAAGATCAATATGCGTGTCCGGAAACAGATGGAAAAAACACAAAAGGAATACTACCTGCGGGAACAGATGCGAGCCATCCAGAAGGAATTGGGTGAAAAGGATGAGCGCATGGCTGAGGTGGAGGAGCTGCGGGAGCGCATTGCCGAGGCCAATTTCCCGAAGGAAGTAGAGGAGAAGGCATTAAAAGAGCTGGACCGCCTGGAGAAAATGCCGCCGATGGTGGCAGAGGCTGTTGTGGTGCGCAACTATATAGATTGGCTCTTGGCTTTACCTTGGTCAGAGGAAACCAGGGACAGACTCAAACTGGACAAGGCTGAGCAGATCCTGGAAGAGGACCACTATGGCTTGAAAAAGCCCAAACAGAGGATCCTGGAATACCTGGCCATCCGGAAGTTGGCTACTAAGATGCGGGGTCCAATCATCTGTTTTGTCGGTCCGCCAGGTGTGGGCAAAACCTCGCTGGCCCGGTCCGTTGCTCGTGCGTTGGGACGTAAGTTCGTGCGCATTTCCCTCGGGGGTGTTAGGGATGAGGCAGAGATCCGGGGGCACCGCCGCACCTATGTGGGGGCACTCCCCGGTAGGATTATCCAGGGTATGAAACAGGCGGGGTCAAAAAACCCTGTTTTTCTACTGGATGAAGTAGATAAGATGAGTTCCGACTTCAGAGGGGATCCGGCCTCTGCCTTGCTGGAAGTGCTTGACTCAGAACAGAACCATGCCTTCAGCGACCACTATATTGAGGTGCCTTTTGATCTATCAAAGGTTATGTTTATCACAACTGCCAATGTGGAACACAACATCCCGCGGCCGCTGCTTGATCGGATGGAGGTGATCCACCTCTCAAGCTATACAGAGGAGGAAAAAGTAAAGATCGCCGAGAGACACCTGATCCCTAAGCAGATCAAGGAGCACGGGCTTAAACCACATCATCTGCAGATCTCGGAGAATGCCTTGCGCTCTATTATCAGACACTATACCCGGGAAGCGGGGGTGCGCAACCTGGAGCGGGAGATAGCTACTATATGCCGGAAAACCGCCCGTGAGGTCGTCAGTAATAAGAAATACAAGGCAAAGGTTACTGCAGCAAATGTAGATGATTTCCTGGGGATTCCCCGTTATCATTTCGGTACCAAGGAGAAAGAGAATGAGATCGGTGTTGCCACCGGTCTTGCCTGGACCGAAGTTGGTGGCGAGGTATTAAATGTGGAGGTGAGCATCCTTAAAGGGAAAGGAAATATTCTGCTCACCGGTAAATTGGGTGATGTGATGAAAGAATCGGCCCAAGCCGGTTTAAGCTTTGTGAGATCCCGGGCACAGGAACTCAACGTGGAGGACGGTTTCCATGAGAAGCAGGATATCCATATCCACATTCCTGAAGGGGCTATTCCCAAAGATGGGCCATCAGCCGGGATCACCATGGCAACTGCTCTGGTCTCAGCGGTCACCGGCAGGCGTGTCAGACATGATGTGGCTATGACCGGAGAGATCACCCTGAGGGGTCGCGTTCTTCCTGTAGGCGGTATCAAAGAAAAGGTGCTGGCTGCACACCGTGCCGGTATCAAAAAGATCATAATACCCAAAGAAAACAAAAAGGATCTTGAGGATATCCCAGCCAATGTCAGGAGAAAATTGGATTTTGTATTGGTTGAACATATGGATCAGGTGTTAAATGAAGCCCTTCTTCCTGCTGAGGAAGCACCGGAAGAAAGCGGGAAGGAGTCAGCCTAATCCAAACAGACAGTACAAATTTGAACTGCAAAGAGGTTTCGCTCTTGTGTATTCAAGAGCAGGAACCTCTTTTTTTAACACGGTGTGACACGGGTCGTGACACGGGTCGTGACACGGGGACGGGGTTGCTGTCCCGTGACACGGGGACGGGGTTGCTGTCACGCACAAATTGACATAACACACATATTTTCCATTCCCTCTCTAACGACCATCTGGCCTATCAGTTCCAACAATTGCTACCGCGGTAACGAATGTTCGCACTTCTCTGACTGAACAGATAATCATGGAGTCTGATGTATTCCTTAATGGTGATAAATGGGTGAAGATGGGCGTATGATAGGGTGGGAGGCGATTACAGATGAGCATTAATAAAAAAGGCTTCGCTTTGCTGCTTGGGATGGGAACCTCTTTTCTTCTCATCCTCGCTGGGGTGGTGCTGGCGTTTGTGTATGCCATTATTTCTGCTCAAACCACCCTTCACCTCAGTTTCTATTTCACCTGTGTCTTCTTTCTCAGCGTCTTCTGTGGCGGTTATGCTGCTGGAAGTAAAGGGGGCATCAGGAGTTGGGTACCGGCAGGGCTGATTGGGCTAATCACCGGGGGGCTGGTGCTCTTATTATTTTATAGCACTGCTTTCTTTATTCCGGGTTTAACTGAACTACTGACCATGATTCTGCTGCCTGCTTTTGTGAGCAGCACCGGTGCACTATTAGCTGCCAATAGAGGCAGCAAGCGGCGGTTTTGGACCCGGGACAAATTAACCGGTTAGTTTACATAATTATCTACAAGGCTTTCGGCAGGTTAATAGACTTTTTATGAGACAAGTGTTAAGAAAGGGGCGACCTTCCTTATTGCTGCAGCTTTCCAGTATCCGCTGATCAGAACCTATGGTTTTATCTGCTTTTGTTCGTTGGCTTTTTGCTGGCTGATCGTGTTCAGTTAAACATTTTACCGGGTCTGTATTGGTGAGCTGTTCAAAGGAAAATGATTAATGTTAGATTTAAATGTTAAAATTATCATAGAAACTATTTCAGAAACATGGAGGTTGTAAAGATGAAGGTATTGCTGGTAAACGGAAGCGCACATAAGGAAGGGTGTACCTATACTGCATTAAAGGAAGTAGAGAAAGCGTTAAATAAAAATGGGATCGCTACAGAAATATTTCAGCTGGGAGCAGACCCGATCAGCGGCTGTAGAGGATGCCGCTCCTGCTCAAAAACAGGGAAATGTGTGATAGATGATAAAGTAAATGAGTTTTTAAGTAAGGTGGATGAGGCCGTAGGGTTTGTATTCGGCTCACCGGTTCATTATGCAGCAGCCTCAGGAGCCTTAACCTCATTTTTGGACAGGGTGTTTTATGCAGGAAAGGGCAGGTTTGCAGGTAAATTAGGTGCCTCAGTTGTAAGCTGCAGGCGTGGTGGGGCATCAGCGGCCTTTGACCAGATTAACAAGTACTTTACTATCAGCTGTATGCCAATAGTTTCTTCACAGTATTGGAATCAGGTGCACGGCAATACACCGGAAGAAGTAAAACAGGATTTAGAAGGAATGCAGACAATGCGGACTTTGGGCAATTATATGGCATGGCTCTTGAAATGTATTGAGGCTGGCAAAAAGGCGGGAGTGCCTGAGCCGGAAAGAGAGAAAAAAGTTATCACTAATTTCATACGGTAAATGAATCATCAACGATGACGTCTGGCTAATTAATGTTAGGCTGGTATTAACAAATGTTCATATTTGTGATGTTAGATTATAAAAGGGAACCTATTGAGGTTCCCTTTAAATCGTTCGAAATTATTTATTATGGTTTACTTAAAATATCCGAAAAAGAGCAAACAAGATATCGCTCCGATGATTATAAGTGTAGAAATTATCCTGGTAAGATAACTTCCTTTTGTTAACCGATTTAAGTCCCAAATGGTTGAGCGGTTTATTGAATCAGCCAAATTGATCATTGGATGCTTTTTATAGTCTTCGATTTTGCTTTTCTCCAGTTTGTTTTTTTCATTTTGGATATCCATAAATTTGCCCTCCTATTATCTAGGAGTTGGTACTAAAATAATAGCCCTACATCTTATTTTAATGTTACAGGAATCATCTTCTATTTACAAGCAGTTTATGCATCTCTTATGGTTTCCTCCAATATATCCTGTGCTTCCTGAACAGAACAGTTTTTGTGGATCAGGTGCCAGGTGGCATTGAGGAGTGCAGCAGGGTGGGGGCTCTGCCAGATGTTCCTGCCCATGACAATTCCCTGGGCGCCGCTCTGCAGTGCACCGTGGATCATCTTCAAGGTATCCAAATCTGTTTCACATTTAGGTCCTCCGGCGATCATGATGGGCACAGGGCAGCCGGCTACAACATCCTCAAATCCCTTTTCTGTATAATAGGTTTTGATCATATCTGCACCATGTTCAGCCGCTACCCGGGCACTGAGGGCAAGGAATCTAGCATTATTTTTCTTTTCACCTACTTCCTTTCCCAGGCCGATGACTCCTAAAAGGGGCACATTCCAGCGGTGGCATTGATCTGCAGCCCTGGAAAGCCCAATCAAAGTTTCTCGCTCATTTTCTGACCCTATAAAGGCTGATACTGCCATAGCATCAGCGCCTAGAGTCAGCACCTCTTCTATAGATGTCACTAAGCCCTCATTTGTGATGTCAGGACCTGTAATGGTTGCACCTCCTGAACTGCGCAGTATGACCCCAGGGGTTCCCCTAGGGTTAAAGGCATGACGCAAAATACCCTTGGTGAGCAGCCAGGCATCCACCCGGCCGGTTCCATCAAGTTTGCTGATTGTTCCGGCAATGTCCACGATCCCCTTCATGGGCCCCAGAGCATAGCCATGGTCGATGGCAACAACCAGGCTGCGGCCTGTATCGGGTTTGATGATCCGTTTTAATCTATTTTCTAATCCAGTCAAATTGATTACCTCCTGAATAGAAATTATCTTACCGCTCGCCGACCGTTCACCGGACGGTTCTGCCGCGCTAAAAACCGATCAGTGGAACCGTCCCTCGGCGCGGTGTCCTGTCGAGCTATTTAACTTTGCGGTCTTGAACGCATAGGGACGACTGCAGAGGTTTATCCCTGCTAGCGCAGCGACATGCGAAGGTTGTTACTTGCCCTTGACGAAGGAGCAGGAAACGACAGCTGAAGCTCAACATGGATGTTGAGCTAGGCGACTTTGCGCTATGGATGGCGTCATAGGAGCCGGTCAGCTGTCGTCTGCGACAAGTCTTAGGGCAAGTTAAACCGGAGCTTAAGAGCAAGCGCAGGGATAAACCAGGTCTTGGGTTCGTCGTGGCGTTTTCTAGAAATAAAGCAAGCCTGGCACCGTGTTGAAGACCGATCACCGGGACTGTCCCCCTGATCGGGAGTTTACATAAGAACTACGCCTTTGATCATCTCTAAGCTGCGGGCGCGTTCCACTGCATCCAGTATCTTGTCCAGTGTAAAGCGGTCTGTGATTAAACTGCCAGCATCTACCTCATGTGAGGTGATAAGATAGAGTGCCTCCCGGAAGTCCTGTGGTGTTGAGGCAAAACTGCCTGTGATGGTGATCTCCTGGTAGTGGATCCAGCGAGGATCAAGGCTGATCCGGTGCCCTGCTGGAGGCCCGCCAAAAATATTGAACACACCGCCTTTTTTCACCAGTGGAAGTGAGTTTTCAATCACCTGTGGGTCGCTCAGTGATGTGATCACCACATCTGCTCCATCTCCATTGGTCAGTTCTTTGACTGCTGCAATGGGATCCTGTGTTTGGGGATCGATTACAGCATCTGCACCCAACTTTTTGGCGAATTCTTGACGGTTGGGTTTTTGCTCAATAATGATTACATTTGCTCCCCGCCATTTACCCAGCAGCAGGTGAATCATCCCCATGGGACCTGCGCCAACAACAGCTACCGTATCACCAGGATTTACTCTGTTGACCCGCAGAGCTGCCAGGCCACAGGAGATCGGCTCAGCCAGGGCAGCCAACTCAAAGGGAATATCGGCAGGTATTTTGACCACACCTCCCACATTGAGTATCTGACGGGGTATGCGCACAAACTCGGCAAACCCTCCATCGATGCCATGGGCCAGGCCGAATTCGTGCCGGCAGAGGTTGTGTCTTTCATTGGTGCAATAATCACACTCTCCACAAACAGCGATGGGATAGACCGCTACCCGGTCACCGGCTGCAAAATCCTTCACCCCTTCACCTAAAGCAGATACCTCTCCAGCCACTTCATGCCCCAAAATGGTGGGCAGCTTTTTAGGCAGTCCCTGTCCCAGCAGTGTTTTTATATCAGTGGCACAGATGCCTGAAGCCCTCACCCGCACCACAATATCACCGGGTTCAGGAAAGGGACGGGGCACCTCCTCCAGGCGAATATCATTGGCGCCATGTACAACAGCGGCTTTCATTTATCTCATCCTTTCTGTATTCTCCTTTTCCCATTTCCGAATTTCACCCAGCAGTTCAAAGAGCTTTTTCGGGTCCTTACGCCCCGGCTCTGCTTCCACACCAGAGCAGAGGTCGATCCCATCAGGGTGAACCATTTCCATAGCTTTTCTGACATTGGAGGGGTTGATCCCCCCGGCCAGAAAAACCGGCAGGGGGGAGTCTTCCAGCAGGGAGCGGGCTAGCTCCCAGTCGGAGGCCTGCCCTGTGCCCCCAAAACGCATCCCAGCTGAGGTTTTCACAACTGTATCCAGCATTACCGCGTCTGCTCCTGCTCCGGCTAGCTCCCTTAGCTGTTGCTGCAAATTATTTAGATCAGCTTGTGAAACTGTCCCTGCTGGCGACAGGAACAGGGACTGCCACCAGCTTATAATGGGAAAAGACCTCTTTAGTTCATACAAGGATTCCAGGAGCATCGGGCTCAAAAACTGCACAACCTGCGGCCGGCAGTGTTCTACAATCTGTTTGATCTGCTCTTTGTTCCGCTGGAAAACCAGAGCTACCCCGGGAAGGGGGGCATTTTTAAACAGGTCAGCTGCAGCTTCTATGCTCAATCTGCGTGGAGAATAAGGGACATCGATGATTACTCCGAAATAATCTGCCCCAGCCCTATATACCAGTTCCCGGTCCTCCGGACAGGTAATGCCGCAGATCTTAACCCTGCACCCATCCCTCTTCAATGTAGTTCCTCTCCTCATTATTTTCTATGATCCGGGCACCGGTGTTATCGACCTCTGTTTCAATGATCCTGCTGGACGGGATCCCTTGGTTACGCAGATATTTTAAAATCCGCTCATAAACCAGGGCTTTCCTGGTAAGGGCGAAAACCGTCGGTCCTACAGAACTCATCCCTGCAGCCTCTGCTCCCATCTCTCGAAAAGCCCCGATAAATTGAAATATTGGTGCTCCGAACAGTCCATGCTGCTCGCACTCCGCACGTTTAGAACCTGTAAAGGAGATATCCAGGAGGGCATCTCCGATGGCTTTCAGGTCACCCTTTACCAGTGCCGGGAGCAGATCCAGCAAGATCATGTGAGCCTTGGGGCTCCCCAGCCGCGCATCTAAAAAGCGGGCGCGCCTGAGCAAAAGCCCCACCTCAGCATCAGCTGCTGTATCCTTTCCTGTGTATTCATCCTCCAGGCTGGGCACATCAGGGATGAGGATGATTACCTTGGTGTCCTCAAGGGGCGCCCGGTAAATGATCTCAGCATCATCTGAACCCACAACAAGGCCGCCGTGGATCCCTACCATTGCCCCGATCCCTGTTTCAAATGTTCTAATTATATAGCCGTTCCCTGAGGGGCTCTCTTCACAGGCATTGTATCCGGTGATGCGCCTGAGTTCTCTGTTGTTAAAGGGCCTGCCTAAAACCTCGTTAATGCCGATACATGCGGCACACATGGTTCCCGAAGATGAGCCTAATCCAACATGGCGCCTTTTGTGATCATAAAGCTCAATTTCAAAACCTCCAGGGTATTGGAGAATTTCTTTAAATACCCGTGCAAAATGTAATGCGATCAAAGGACGCTCACCATTAACCAGGATCTCCGGCCTTTTTGTTGAGCGAACCCTGGCTTTAAGGGGGATCTTGACACCTAAGCCGATCCCCCCACCCCCGACCCGTTCAATACTGAAACGGTTCATATCCAGCACTGACATATGCAGTCGGGCGGGGACCATCACTTCTACCTCCCGTTCTACCACATGGGAAACTGTGCGGGCTTTCACTCCGCACTGTTCGGGATAGATGATAAAACCCTTTTCCCCCGGCTCAAACTCCTCCAGTACAGCGATCAGGCGATCACAAGGGCTGCCGATAATGGGGATTTCGATTTTCTGTTTCCGGGGGTGGTGGCTGATTTGACTTACCTGCATAAATAATCCTCCTCTCCGTCATACCGTACTTCCAGGATAAAAAAGTAAAAGTAAGTTTGCGCTTTCTATCCCCCTTTCCAGAGCAGGAGGGCGGTTTGCTACGAAAGAAACAAAAAAGCACTCCTGCATAGGAGTGCCGACTCTCTCGCTGGAACCATGATCAGGGTCTGATCAATAACTGGACCAACTCGAATCTGAGTCAGGTTAGACTCCTCTATGCTTCCGTCCTGCCATCCTGCATTTTTTCAAAATAAATTCCTACCGTGTTACCAGTACTAGTATTTTATTATACATCCTGTGGAGAATATTACAAGAGGAGAAAAAAATATTTTACCATTTGATTGATATTTCTTAATCAGAAAAGGGGCTATCTTGCCATAACATAAAGGGTTATTAATCATCCTTATATACAATGAAAGGTCTCGGCACTGCAAAGGGTACAGCTTGCCGGGGCAGCAGACGTATTTATACCGGTAAGATAGAGCTCTAATTCTGCCTTAATGACCGGTAATTAATATTCCAAGCGCAGACTTGACCTAGTATTACCTTTAGATTGGGGGTACAGGGAAGATATGGGAGATAATAAGTTCGAAATTCACAAACTAAATCTGTACTATGGTTCCAACCAGGTATTAAAAGACATTGATCTGAATATTGCCGAACATAAGGTGACCGCCCTGATTGGACCATCTGGCTGCGGTAAATCTACCCTGCTCAGAACACTGAACAGGATGAATGATCTGATCCCTGGGGTACGAATTGAAGGGAGTATTCTCCTGGATGGGGAGGATATTTACCAGCCAGAGCTTGATGTGGTAAACCTGCGCAAACGGGTAGGGATGGTTTTTCAAAGGCCGAATCCTTTTCCAAAATCAATATTTGAAAACATCGCTTATGGGCCCCGCCATCACGGTGTCCGGGACAAAGCAGAGCTCACTGAAATTGTGGAATGGAGCCTTACGAAGGCTGCTCTCTGGGATGAAGTGAAAGACAAGATCCATAAGTCAGCTCTTGAGTTATCAGGGGGGCAGCAGCAGCGGCTGTGTATAGCCAGGGCTCTGGCGGTGAAGCCTGATGTCCTGCTTATGGATGAGCCCTGCTCAGCCCTGGACCCCATTTCTACCGCTAGGGTGGAGGACCTTATTGATGAGCTGAAAAAGGACTATACTATAGTTGTTGTTACTCATAATATGCAGCAGGCTGCGAGAATCTCGGAATATACAGCATTTCTGCTGAATGGTTCACTGATAGAGTATGCTGAAACCAATAGGCTTTTTACCAACCCGTCCAGAAAGGAAACCGAGGACTATATTACAGGCCGTTTCGGTTAGCAGGAAAAGGGGAGAAGTCAGTGGCTAGAAAATCTTATAGTGAACAGCTTTTAAAGTTGAAAGAAGATGTACTGAAAATGGGCGCTATGGTGGAAGAGGCTATTTGTCTTGCAGTGAAATCACTTAAAGAGGGGGATGTTGAGCTGGCTCAACAGGTGGTTGATGGGGATGATGCAATTGATGATTTCACAGTGAGAATCGAGGACTGCTGTATCACACTGTTGGCTCTGCAGCAGCCGATGGCACGGGACCTTCGGGTGATCACCACAGCCATCAAGATCACCACAGACTTAGAGCGGATGGCTGACCTGGCTGTTGATATTGCCAAGGTAACCCAGCGGATTTCCGGGCAACCGCTGATTAAGCCGCTGATAGATATACCCCGGATGATGGAGATCACTCAAAAGATGACCAGGATCAGTTTAGATGCTTATGTTAAGGAAGACCCCGAAATGGTGCACTGTTTGATTGATTATGAGCATGAAGTGGACGCATTGTCTGATCAGGTTTTTCGGGAGCTTTCGCTGCTCATGGTTGATGACCCGCACACCATCAAACAGGCTGCACAACTCCTTTTAGTTGCCAGATTTTTAGAACGGATTGCGGCTCATGCAACAAATGTAGGGGAGTCCACTTACTATATGGTTAAGGGTGAGCGCACTGAACTCAACTTATAACTTAATACATGTGTTTCGCAAATACGGGAGTTCTGGTAGCAAATTACCAGAGCTTTTTTGTCTGATTCATGTGTTATCTTGAGATGCATGCTTATGAATGAGTGATAGTTCTTTTTATAGATTCAATCTTATTTTAATAATTCCTTAATTTTAAACAAACATAATAAGGGCATGATATAGGTGTGTATTCCTGACTTCTGAAATAAAACAGAAACCGCTGGCTTAAACTGTTCCGGTGACCGGTCGGTTGGAAAGATGGGGGATTATTGTGATATTTGTGAGGGCAAGGGGCAGTTTGTGTGGGGTGATTTTGCTAGCGCTGCTCATCCTGGCCGGTCTTTCCGGCTGTTCCCGTCCTGATCCGGAGAATACAGTCAATATCGCCGGCTCATCCTCTGTTCAGCCTCTTTCAGAGGAATTAGCCAATGCTTTTATGAAGGATAACCCTGGGATTTCCATCAATGTGGCCGGTGGAGGGTCCAGTGCAGGTATTAAGGCTGCAAAGGATGGCACTGCGGATATCGGAGCATCATCCCGGGAATTGAGCAAAGATGAGGAAAAGGGGCTGGTGGTGATCCCTATCGCTATCGATGGGATAGCGATTGTGGTCAACCCGGAAAACCCGGTGAAAAGCCTGACTCTAAAACAGATACGTGGGATCTACGCCGGAGAGATCACCAATTGGAAGGAAGTCGGGGGCAGGGATGGGAATATTAATGCCTTTACCCGGGAGGAGGGTTCAGGAACACGGGGGGCTTTTGAAGAGTTGGTGATGAAGGGTTACCGTATCAGCAGCAAGGTGGGTGTTCAGAACTCCACCGGTTCTCTGCGCACTGCAGTTGCCGGGGATCCTCAAGCAGTAGCATATATTTCACTGGGAAATGTCAATAACACTGTTAAGGTGGTAGCGGTGGAGGGGGTCACTCCTACGGATGAGACCATTAAATATGGTTCATATAAGTTGTCACGCCATTTTTACTATTTAACCAGAGAGCAGCCTCGAGAGATTGCCCAACAGTTTATCGATTTTGTTCTCAGTCATGAGGGGCAGCAGATCGTTGGTGAGGTTTTTGTACCTGTAGAATAGGTGGTTGGAGGTTGGAGGTTGGTGGTTAGTCGTTGGAAAATGGTGGGCAATACCCATGATGTTGACAATGGTCAGGTTGCAGAAGTAGATGCCGGAGGTCGGAAGTCTGAATTTGCGGCTTATTGATATAAATTAGGCAAAAAGGCAAGCCCGGCGCTGGAAGGGATGGGAAGGGGGGATTCCGTCTTTGAAAGAAAAAGTGTATGAAAAAATGCTGCTGTTTTGTGCTATGGCCTCAACTCTTGTGGTTGTTCTGGTGGGTTTGTTTGTTTTTCTGCAGGGGTATCCTTTGATAGCAAAGACAGGTTTCATATCTTTTGTTTTCGGAAAGGAATGGCTGCCCGGGGGTGGTGTTTTTGGGATCTTCCCCATGGTGATCGGTACACTGGCGGTAACATTAGGCGCTCTGGTCATCGGTGTTCCCCTGGGTGTCACCACAGCGGTTTTTCTGGCAGAATATGCACCTGGGATAGTGACTCCCTGGATACGTCGTGCTGTAGAACTGCTGGCGGGAATCCCCTCTGTTGTTTATGGATTATTCGGCATGACTGTTATTGTGCCTCTGGTTCGCTATACAGCTGTGCACTGGTTCGGTGGAGTGCTGTCCCCTGAGATGAAAACCGGTTTTGGGATTATAGCCGCTTCCATTGTGCTGGGAATCATGATTCTGCCTACAATTGTGAGTATTTCAGAGGATGCCCTGCGTGCTGTACCTCAGGAATATAAAAAAGGATCTTATGCTCTGGGTGTACCCCGCTGGCAGACCATCATCCATAATACAATCCCTGCTGCCAGCAGTGGGATTATGGCTGGGGTGGTGTTGGGAATGGGCAGAGCTGTTGGGGAAACCATGGCCATCCTCATGGTGGCAGGTAATGCTCCTGCTCTCCCCCGCTCTATTTTCTCACCGACCCGTACTTTAAGCGGGAATATCGGACTGGAGATGTCTTATGCCTCAGGAGAACATGCTCAGGCTCTTTTTGCCACTGGAATTGTCCTGTTTATAGTGATTATGCTGCTCAACAGTTTTGCCCTGTTCATTGCCGGTAAGGGGGTGAAGGTGCGGTGAGTGTGCAGGTCAAGGAAAAGTTGGCGGCATGTTTTGTCTGGGGAGCTGCCCTGCTTACTGTGGGTGCACTGGTTATCATCATCGGCTATATCATGTTCCAGGGATTGGACAGGATCAGCATTTCTTTTCTTCTGGAAAACCCCCGCCGTATGGGAAGTGAGGGGGGTATTTTCTCTCCACTGCTGGGAACTATTTATTTTACACTGGTTACTATGCTGCTGGCAATTCCCATCGGGGTGGGAGCTGCCATATATCTCACTGAATTTACCGCAGAGGGTCTCTTAGTGCGCGTCATCAGGTTTTTTACCGATGCCCTGGCAGGTATACCCTCTATTGTGATCGGGCTGTTCGGTTTTGCTTTTTTTGTTGTCATGCTGCGCCCGCTGACTGGGGGCTGGTCAATACTATCTGCTTCACTAACAGCTTTTTGCATGATTTTACCCATCATGATCCGTGTTTCTGAGGAGGCACTGCATGCTATCCCTGCTTCTATACGGGAAGGGAGCTTAGCTTTGGGAGTGAGCAAATGGGATACAGTACTCCATGTGGTACTGCCCGGCGCCCTCCCTGGAATACTGACTGCGGCACTGTTGGGGATCGGCCGGGTGATCGGAGAAACCGCCCCTCTTCTGCTGACCTTGGGAGGCTCCCTTTTAGTGCCTAAATCGATCTTCAGCCCTAGCCGCACCCTGTCCATGCACCTCTACCTGGTGGCAATGGAAACCGGTGAATTTTCTGTCGCTTTTGCTACAGCAGCAGTACTGGTGATGGTGATCCTTCTGCTCAACCTGGGCGGTTACTACCTGATGAAACACCTAGGCAGGCGAATTAGAGGCGCGTGAATCACGCGTGAGTCAATGTGAGTCAAGGGGACAGGTACTTCGACTCGCGTGACTCTGAGTGAATCAAAAAGACCGTCCCCGTGCTTCATGAATGAAAGACCACAAAAATCCCTTGGGGGATTGTCTCCTAAAGATTACATACAACCTAAATTTACAGCTTAAAAAAAGGGGGATTTTAACCGTCCCCAAAGTGTATATCGCAAGGGGGTCACTCCAGACCGTCCCTGTGCTTCCATGCCCCCTCCCCCTGCCACCGGGAAGCAAAAAGAACGTCCCCTTGCTTCCCTGCTTCTCTGGATCGCGTGCCAAGACCCCCGTCCCCTTGTCACACCGAACCATTTTTGTTACCCATGTCCTGACTGAACAAACATGACCAACCACCAACCACTAACGACCAACCACCAACCACCACTCTAGTTGACAAATGCTGCAATAAAACCGTACAATTGAGAAAAGAATTGGATGAGAGCGGATTTTATAACGATAGAGGGAGGAAAAATGGCTGAAGACAGTTTAATACCGAAAACCTATGACCCGCATCAGGTGGAGGAAAAGTGGTACTCTTACTGGATGCGGAATAATTACTTTCATACTGAACCTGAAAAGGGTGGCGAGCCTTTTTGCATTGTTATTCCCCCTCCCAATGTAACCGGTAATCTGCACTTGGGACACGCCCTGGACAACACCATACAGGATGTGCTGATACGCTGGCGAAGGATGCAGGGTTTCAATACCCTATGGATGCCGGGAACAGACCATGCAGGGATTGCTACCCAGGCTCGGGTGGAGGAACAACTGGCCAAGGAAGGCTTGAGCAAATATGACCTAGGCAGGGAAAAGTTCTTGGAGAGGGTCTGGGCCTGGAAGGAACAATATGGTGGGGAGATCATAAAACAGCTGAAGAGATTGGGTGCCTCCTGTGACTGGGAGCGGGAGCGCTTTACTATGGATGAAGGATGTTCCCGCGCTGTACGGGAGGTTTTTAAACGCCTCTATGAAAAGGGTCTGATCTATAAGGGCAAATATATCATCAACTGGTGCCCTAAATGCCAGACCACCATTTCCGATATTGAAGTGGAACACGAGGATGAGGAATCCAAGTTATATTATGTGAATTATCCCGCCGCTGATGGAGGCGACGGTATCACAGTGGCCACAACCCGTCCGGAAACCATGATGGGGGACAGCGGTGTTGCTGTTCACCCTGATGACGAGCGTTACAGACACATGATCGGCAAAATGGTAATACTTCCCCTCATGAACAGGGAGATACCGGTTGTAGCAGATGAGGCAGTTGATCCCTCTTTTGGAACCGGCGCTGTTAAGATCACACCTGCCCATGACCCCGCTGACTTTGAAATGGGACTTCGTCATAACCTGCCGGAGATTTTCGTGATCGGGAAGGACGGGATCTTAACCGAAGAGGCAGGCAAGTATGCCGGGATGACCAGAGAAGAGGCACGGTCTCAAGTGGTGCAGGATCTATCAAAACTCGGCCTGTTGGTGAAAGTGGAGGATCACTCACATGCTGTGGGACACTGTTACCGCTGTAGCACAACCATTGAGCCTCTGGTATCAGAACAGTGGTTTGTACGGATGAAACCTCTGGCAGAACCGGCTATGCAGGTGGTGAAAGATGGGCACATCCGTTTTGTGCCTGAGCGATTTACAAAGATCTATCTCAATTGGCTGGAAAACATCAAGGACTGGTGCATCTCCCGTCAGCTGTGGTGGGGGCACCGCATCCCGGTCTGGTATTGCAGGGATTGTGGTGAGATGATCTGTGTCGTAGATGAGCCCCAGGAGTGCACCAAATGCGGCAGCGATAAACTGGAACAGGACCCGGATGTGCTGGATACCTGGTTCAGTTCTGCTTTGTGGCCCTTTTCCACTATGGGTTGGCCGGAAAAAACAAAAGAACTGGATTTTTATTATCCTACCTCTGTGCTAGTCACAGGGAGGGATATCATCTTCTTTTGGGTGGCCCGGATGATCTTTATGGGGCTTGAATTCATGCAGGATGTGCCTTTCCATGAGGTGTTCATCCACGGTTTGATCCTGGATGCCTTGGGGCGCAAGATGAGCAAATCCCTGCGCAACGGGATCGACCCACTGGAGGTTATCGATAAATACGGGGCAGATACACTGCGCTTTACACTGGTTACGGGAAATACCCCAGGGAATGACCTGCGCTTCTACTGGGAGAAGGTGGAGGGCATCAGGAATTTTGCCAACAAGGTCTGGAACGCCTCCCGCTTTGCCATGATGAACCTGGATGATTTTCAGCTGCAGGATGCTGTTGATCTTCAGAACAGAGAGCAATTGGAACTGGCTGACCGCTGGATATTAAGCAGGCTGAACAAAACCCTGGAGGCAGTCACAGATAATTTGAATAATTATGAACTGGGTGAGGCTGCCCGTATCCTTTACGAATTTATTTGGAATGAGCTTTGTGACTGGTATATAGAACTGATCAAGCCCAGGCTTTATGGGAAAGGGAGCCCGGAGAGCAGGCGGATTGCACAAACAGTGCTGCATCATGTGCTGACCACTGCACTGGAAATGCTCCATCCCTTTATGCCCTTCCTGACCGAGGAGATCTGGCAACACCTTCCTCACCAAGGGGAGAGCATCATGATAGCCCCCTGGCCTGTTGTCAAGCCTGAGCAGTTTGATCAGGACAGTGAGAAAAAGATGGAATTTTTGATGGAGGCAACCCGCGGCGTCAGGAATATGCGTGGTGAGATGAAGATCCATCCGGGTAAGATGGTACGGTGTGTAGTGATAGCAACCCATGAGGACAGGAGAATACTGGAGGAAAATAAAGCATATATAGAACTGCTGGCTAACTGTGAACTGGAAATACAGGATCCAGGCCATCCTAAACCGAAACAAGCAATAAGTTCAGTTGTGTTTGGCACAGAGATTTATTTGCCTTTATCCGGGTTGGTTGATCTAGACAAGGAGGTTGCCCGTCTGGAAAAAGAGATAAAAACCATCACCGGAGTCTTGGAACGGGTCAAAAAGAAACTATCCAACCAGGAGTTTTTAGCCAAAGCACCTCCAGAGGTTGTGGAAAAGGAAAGGGAGAAGGAGGCAGAGTTAGAGAAGAATCGAGAAGCGGTTTGCAAACGCCTCAATACCCTTAAAGCATGATTTGGAAATAAGGCGCCGGGGGCCCCTTTCCCCCGGCAAATTTTATTGATACCTGGAGGAGAACCAATGTACCTGCGGGAAGAAGCATGAGGTGACCCGTCGGGCTTGGGAAATAATTCAGCATTGAATAGAGGTGATCACAGACATGACAACGAAACGCAGTCAACTGTTGCAAGATCTCAATATATCGATCATGAAAGGTGATACTGAGGAGACTGCTCATCTTATTGAGCAGGGACTGAAAAATAACTTGAGCTCTGAGGAAATAATGGATAATGTGCTGATCCCTGTGAGTAAGCGCATCGCTGAGAAATTTCGCGGCTCTGATTTTTATATCCCTGATGTGCTTTTTGCAGTGCGCCCAATCAAAACCGGTCTTGCAGTAATTAAAGATCTCTCAACCCATCCTGTCAAACACCCCTCTAAGGTTGTGGTGGCTACGGTAGCAGGTGATATCCATGATATCGGTAAAAATCTGGTTGCCATCTTTCTTCAAGTGAATGGGTATCCTGTCATTGATTTGGGAGTTGATGTGCCAGCAGAGCAGATTATACAGGCAGTTGAGGAACACCAACCTGCAGTTATCGCTCTCTCATCTCTCTTGACAACTACCATGGGGGAAATGGCTAAGGTCATTGAAATATTAGAAAAAAATCGGCTGCGCCGATCAGTAAAAGTGATAGTGGGAGGGGGGCCTGTATCAGAGAATTTTGCCGAGTTTATTGGAGCAGATGGTTACTCCCCCCATGCCCCGGATATTATCGATTTGGTAAATAAGCTTCTCTAAATCTTTTTATCTATTTAAAATCTGTTTTTATAATCACTGGGACTTAGGCCCACCTGTTTTTTAAATACCTTGCAGAAATAGCTGCGGTCAGTAAAACCCACCCTTGTAGCTGTTTCATAAACTGTTGCATCTGACATTTGTAAGATGCGTTTTGCTTCTTCAATGCGGGTTCTGTTCACCTGTTCTGTGAGACTGAACCCCATTTTTTTCTTAAAAATCCGGCTTAGATAAGAAGGGCTGATATGACAGTGGCCGGCAATTTTCTCTAATGAAAGATCAGGTGAAGAATAATTATCTTTGATAAAGGATATGGCATTGTTAATAATAGTTTCTTGTGGGTCCGTATCCTTTGTTGTCAGCAGATCAATATAACTGTCACCTGTTGTCAGCAACCAGAGGATTACCTTTTCCACAGTATCTGCATCTTCCAATTCATTAAGGTTTTTAAAGCTGTAGCGTATGGACTCTTCAAATTTTGTGCCGCATTCTGTGGCAAAACGGGTCAACAGGCTGATAAACTCGATACACATCCCTTTTATGATTTCTATTTTGCCTTTGCTGTGGGTGAAGAATTTGAATGCTATTTTTTTCAACAACTCTCTGGCTCTTTCTTGATTAGAAAGCCTGATCTCTCTGATCAGTTCATTTTCCAATTCTAATATATCCTGCTCTTCAGATCTGTGGATTCGGAGATGTTCTTTTTCATTGTAGTTTTCGTTCCAGAGCCAAGAACTGATCATCCGCAGTTTATGCTGATAGTCAAGGGTAGATGTGCCGCTTTGGGCGAAATAATTGGCAACAACATATAAAAGGTCAGCAGCAGCCTGCATTTGTTCAGCTGAAATAACCTCCAGTTTTTTAGCGGCCTTTTCCAGTGCTGTTTTGTCGATATCCAATTTACGGGTTGTATCTATGATCTCCTTAATGTAATACTTATCCGGGTGCCACATCAGAACCTGTCCACAGATAAAATTACCTTCATGCCTGCCATTAAAAACTATAGGACATACCCAGGCGATCAAACCTGCATGGCATTTGAAGAAATAGGGTTCATTCCACTTTTCAGCTTCCTTTCCTGCTCTAGCATAGGAACCGTGGCAGCATTCCAGACCTTTGGGTGTTGATTTAATCAGTTGGCAGAAATCTGTATCCCCTTTATTGGATGAAAGTATATTGCTGCCTTTAACATCAGTTACAGCCACATACATCTTGGTAATAGTAGAAAAGGAATCAAGCAGGCGCTGGAGCAACTGCATATCATTGAGCTGTTCCAAATAGTTATCTTTTTTTAAATGAATTGCGGACATTGGCTCTCCTCCTAATATGTTTTAGTAGGTATTGTGTTGATCGGCCCCATAATGTCTGCAGGAAAATGGTTTTGAGTGTGTTATTTCTTTACCTATGTGAAAATTCGCACATGATCGGCGGATCTCCTTTTTTTTAAATGAAATTTTTAATAATTTATCGGTGGGTTTGTGACTTTTGGTACAAATAAATACACACAGATTATCTTTTTTTTCTACCAAATAAAAAAATAATTCACAGGTTGGCGAAAGGCTTATGGAGAAACCAAGAGTATGAAAACAGCCTGCTGTTATCAGGGGCTTGTTGGGGCCGGACTTAGAGATCCAGGTGGTGTTTGATATGGGAGGTACAAATGCTGCCTGGGCGTTTTTTTTATTGTACGGTAAAACAGTCTGATCTTCAACCTAACTTGACACCCGAAAGTCTATTCAGTATAATAGTGCCACAAATGAATGACTTGAAAGACAAAGAACGGGAAGAGTAGCTGATAGCGAAGCAAAAGAGAGGAACCGTCACCGGCTGAAAGCGGTTCTGGTGGAGCTGCAGTGAAAGTGCGCCCGGGAGTTGTGGTGTCAAAATAGTAGTAGACATCAACGGTGGGAAGCCGTTAAAATTCCAACTGAGGGGTATAATACCTGAAGTAGAGTGGAACCACGGGGGAAATCCTTTCGTCTCTAAAGGCGAAAGGTTTTTTTGTATATAAATAGGAAATTATGGAGGGATAACTATGGGTCTTTTCAGAAGAATCAAACGGGATGTTCAGGTTGTATTTGAACGGGATCCCGCAGCAAAAAACATTCTGGAGGTAATCTTCTGTTACCCTGGTTTCCACGCCATCTTACTGCATAGATGTGCTCACTGGTTCTATCAACGGGGTTTTGTTTTCCTACCCAGGTTGATCTCTCAATTTAACAGGTTTATGACAGGGATTGAGATCCATCCAGGGGCTAAAATCGGTGAGGGGCTGTTTATTGACCACGGTATGGGAGTGGTGATCGGGGAAACCACAGAGATAGGGGATAATGTGACCATCTATCAGGGGGTGACACTGGGCGGTACCGGCAAAGAGAAGGGTAAGCGCCATCCCACATTGGGTAATAATGTGGTGGTCAGCGCCGGAGCAAAGGTCCTGGGGTCCCTCAACATTGGTGATAATGTAAAAATCGGTGCCGGTTCGGTTGTGTTGCGGGATGTGCCTGACAACTGCACAGTTGTGGGTGTGCCAGGGAAGGTAGTAAAACGAAACGGACGCAGGGTCCAGGATGTAGCTGCAGATACTATAGACCTCAGGCACAATCTCCTGCCGGACCCTGTCGGTGACATGATTGTTGCTTTGCAGGAAAGGATTATTCAGCTGGAAAAACAATTAGAACAATTGGAGGAGAAGATCGATGGCCCTGAAAGTATACAACACATTGTCTAAGAAGAAGGAAAAGCTGATTCCGGCGGAAGAAAAGCGGGTAAAGATGTATGTGTGTGGGCCCACCACTTATAACTTTATTCACCTGGGAAATGCCCGGGCGCTGGTGGTTTTTGATACAATCAGGCGCTATTTGGAGTACAAGGGATATCGTGTTACATATGTTCAAAACTTTACAGATATTGATGACAAGATCATCAACCGGGCCCATGAGGAGGGCATGGACCCCTTTGAACTGGCAGAGAAGTACATCAATGAGTATTTTCGGGATGCAGATGCCCTCCGGGTCAAGAGGGCTGATATCCACCCCAGAGCCACTGAGCATATCGATGATATGATCCAGATGGTCAAGGTGCTTGAGGAAAAAGGGTTTGCCTATCAGGCAGATGGGGATGTCTATTTCTCTGTGCGGAAATTTAAGGATTACGGAAAACTCTCCGGCCGTACTCCTGAGGAAATGCTCTCCGGAGCCAGGGTGGAGGTAGATGAGCGCAAACAGGACCCTCTGGATTTTGTGCTGTGGAAAAAAGCGAAAGCAGGAGAACCGTTTTGGGACAGTCCCTGGGGCCCAGGACGCCCGGGATGGCATTTGGAATGTTCGGTGATGTCGCTCAAATATCTGGGTGAAGGCTTTGATATCCATGGTGGCGGCAGTGATCTCATTTTCCCTCACCATGAAAATGAAATTGCCCAGGCAGAGGCTTGTACCTGTTCTGTGCCCTTTGCCCGCTATTGGATTCACAACGGCTTTGTGACTGTTGACCAGGAAAAGATGTCCAAATCTTTGGGAAACTTTTTTATTGTAAGGGAACTGTTGCAGGAGTGGGCACCTGAAATACTGCGTTATTTCCTCCTGTCAACCCATTACAGAGGCCCTCTTGATTTCAGCCCGGAAAGTTTGAAGACAGCCCGTAAAGGCTATAACCGTTTGGCCAATACCCTGGAACTGCTGGATGATACTATTGGGGACCGGGAAGATAGTGCAGTGGGTAGGCTTTCCAAAGAGGCAGAGGAATTCCGGGATCGGGTAGCGGCTTGTGTTGCTGAATTTGAAAAGGCTATGGATGATGACTTCAATACAGCTCTGGCATTTGCTGCCCTCTATAATATGGGACGTGAAATCAACAGTTTTATCAATGACCGGGCATTTGTTCCTACACCTGCGGCTGTTCACGTACTGGTGGTAGCCCGCAGCTATTACCAGACCCTGATGGATGTTTTGGGGCTGCTGCCCGGGGAAAAAAGGGAATTAGGGCTTGAGTACAAAGAGATGCTCCAGGAGATAATTAATTCTGTTCGGGAGCAGGTGCAGGATCTGTTGTCTGGGGAGCTTCCCGATAATTCTTCAGAACTACTGGATCTGTTGATCAGCCTCCGCAATGAAGCCAGAAGAAGGAAGGATTACCAATTGGCTGATCAGCTGCGGGAGGCCTTAAAAGATATAGGGATTATTTTGGAAGACACACCACGGGGTACACGCTGGCGGCTTGTGTGATCTTCTCTGCTGAAGTTTTTTAAACATAGTGTAATGGATAGTGGTGTGTTATAGTATTATAAATCTGATTGAATCAGAGTATAGAGGAAGAGTTCCAGTAATAATAAAAATAATAACACAAGAGGGATTAAATCATGAAAGTGGAGTTAATCGCTTATACACCGGACCCGGAGGCTACAGCTGCTGCAGCAGCCCGCCTTTGCTATTCAGCCCAAGGAGCTGCTGATTTAAAGCAGGGCTTGAGCAGAGAGGAGATAACAAAACTGATCAATAAGCTGATTTCCATGGGGCATCTATCCCCAATGGAACATGTCAGTTTTACCTTTGCCATCGAAGGTGTGAGCAGGGCATTATCTCACCAGTTGGTGAGGCACCGCATCGCTTCCTATTCCCAAAAATCGCAGCGCTATGTGGATGAAAACAATTTTGCTTATATTATGCCGCCCAGCATTGCAGCTGAACCGGAGGCTGCTAAAATTTTTAAACAGATGATGGCTGACCTGCAGGAGGCATACCGCAGGCTTTCGCAGATGGTTCCCAGAGAGGATGCCCGCTACATCTTGCCCAATGCGGCGGAAACTAAACTGGTTTGCACTATGAATGTGCGTTCCCTTTATAATTTCTTCCGGATGCGCTGCTGCCGCCGCGCCCAGTGGGAGATCAGGGAACTTGCTCAAAGGATGCGGGAAGAAGTGCGTGCTGTAGCACCTGCTCTTTTTGCTTTAGCTGGTCCTTCTTGTGAATCAGAGGGGATCTGCTGGGAGGGGGATTTTTCCTGCGGCAGGGCACGTGAAGTGCGGTCCAGGGGATGAGGGAGAGAAAGCCGTAACCTGAACTAAAGGGAGGCAGCATTTGATGGATGATGCTAAGGTCTGGGGACGGAATCCTGTCTTGGAAGCTCTTCGTGCCGGGCATCCCTGTAATAAAATCATCATTGCCCGCGGCAGCCGCGGAGCTGTTGGTGATATTGTTTCCAGGGCACAGCAGAAGGGTATTCCTGTGCAGTTTGTGCCCCGTGATGCACTGGACCGATTAAGCGGTGGAGCCAATCACCAGGGTGTTATTGCTTATCTGAGCCCCAGGCAGTATGTTCCTCTGGAAGAAATATTGAAAAGGGCGGAAACAAGGGGTGAAGATCCCTTGCTTCTTGTACTTGCCGGTTGGGAAGACCCCCAAAACATGGGTGCTGTGATCCGCAGTGCTGAGGCTGCGGGAGTTCATGGGGTGATCATCCCCCGGCACAGAGCAGTACCTTTAACCGCCACTGTAGCAAAAGCATCTGCTGGGGCACTGGAATATATGCTTGTGAGCAGGGTCGGCAACCTGGCTCAAACCCTGGAGGGCTTAAAAAAATTGGGGATTTGGGTTGCAGGTGCTGATGCAGAGGCTGAGCTTTCTATTTATGACGCAGATCTCACAGGGCCCCTGGCTTTGGTGATCGGCGGAGAAGGTAAGGGCCTGGGGAAACTGGCTAAGGCCTGTGATTACCTTGTGCGGATACCCATGCAGGGTAAAATTGGATCACTAAACGCCGCTGCAGCAGGTTCGGTGCTGGTATTTGAGGTTCTGCGCCAGCGCATGCAGGGGGGTATACCGCAGCGGGGAGGATGAGGTTTTGAATGGTATCCTGCTGGTAGATGGATATAATGTGATCAGCAGTTGGCCTGAACTGGCTAAACTAAAAGATTCAGATCTGTCCCATGCACGTGACCGGTTGATCGCTGTACTCTCGGAGTTCCAATCATTATGTGACATTCAGGTAATAGTGGTCTTTGATGCACATCTTGTTAAAAATGGGGTAGAAGTACGGGAAGACTATCAGGGTGTTGAAGTTATCTATACCAAAGAAGGAGTAACCGCTGATAACTGGATCGAAAGATATGCCGTCTTCCATCAAATGGAGACAGGAACAAAAGATATCCCTCTTTTTGTGGTTACCTATGATTGGCTGGAGCAGAGAATCATATCATCCTACGGTGCATACCGGGTGACACCGGGCGAACTTCGTCAGGAAATCTTAAATCTAAAAAAGACCGGGAAAAGAAAGTTTGAGGGGCAATATAATCCTGTTCTGCTGGATCAGCATATATCAAGCAGCACAAAAAAGGTGTTAGAAAAGTGGCGCCGCCGCAAATACTAATTTCGTTTTCATATATCAATTACAGAGTTTTAATATGCTTCCTATTCACAAAATGTTAATTTTCGACACCCAAAACCTGTGCCTTGACTTTACTGTGTGTTATAGTTATAATGATTTTGTGCTGCGGACAAGCCAAATTTAATCCTTTCCGCAAACCCCTATTATGAGAACTACACTTTTGTAGATGAACACCATTCTAAGAATGTAGTGGACAAAGGTGCTGTTCCCCGGCTTGAGATAAGCTTTTTTTGTATCCGCAACACTACCAAAGAAGTAATAGTTAAACACATTTCCTTGCTTAATCACTTCAAGATAAGTACTAAGCATAAGGAATACCTTAAACTTCGACTCAGGAGGCGATGTGTTTAATGAATACCCTCACGAGCCAGGAACCCTGTAAAACACTTCAGTCTATGGCTGATGAAGATGTAGTTGAACTAGCAAAATGCGGGCGTGAGGTTGCTCTTGAGCACCTGATCAACAAGTATAAGAATTTTGTGAGAGCTAAAGCGCGTTCTTATTTTTTAATAGGTGCGGATCGAGAGGATATCATCCAGGAGGGGATGATCGGTCTTTATAAGGCGATCCGCGATTTTCGGGGAGATAAACTCTCCTCTTTTCGTGCCTTTGCAGAACTCTGCATTACCAGGCAGATTATCACAGCTATCAAGACAGCAACACGGCAGAAGCACATACCTTTGAACTCCTATGTTTCACTCAATAAACCGATCTATGATGAGGATTCTGACCGGACACTGCTGGATGTTATTTCCGGAACCAAGGTCAGTGATCCTGAGGAACTGATCATCAGCCAGGAGGAGTTCGATGATATCGAGGACAAGATGCGGGAAATTCTCAGCCCTCTTGAGTGGAAGGTGTTAATGTCCTATTTGGAAGGGAAATCATACCAAGAAATGGCACTAGAGCTGGATAGGCATGTGAAATCCATAGATAATGCGCTGCAGCGGGTTAAACGCAAACTGGAGCGTTACCTGGAAAAACGAGAGCATTAACAGGCAAAAAAATCTTATTCTAGCGGACTTGATTTTATAAAAATTACTTTGTATAATAGTCTCTGTCAAAAGAAGCGCCGACGTAGCTCAATTGGTAGAGCGGCTGATTTGTAATCAGCAGGTTTAAGGGTTCGAGTCCCTTCGTCGGCTCCATAAGTAAGTAAACGTGGAGAGGTACCCGAGTGGTCAAAGGGAGCAGACTGTAAATCTGCCGGCGCAGCCTTCGAAGGTTCGAATCCTTCCCTCTCCACCATATATATTATCGCGGGGTGGAGCAGCGATAGCTTGTCGGGCTCATAACCCGAAGGTTGCAGATTCAAATCCTGTCCCCGCAACTATGCCCACATAGCTCAGTAGGTAGAGCGTCGCCTTGGTAAGGCGGAGGTCACCGGTTCAAGCCCGGTTGTGGGCTCCAGGAGAAATAAAGTCCCGCAAGGCATTGCGGGGTTTTTTCTTTTGGCATCGGTTATGAAAAATCAAAACCGTTACCGGATCGTTGCTATTTATTTTTCACCATCATTTTCACCTTCATTTTTAGGTGGGATGAAAATAGAACTTGATCCAGAAGATTTGCTTATGACTCCTGCATATCGGGCATGACATAAGAGTATTGATCTATGGTCACCTTTATATTATGGCTGCCTCGGTCAGCTACCAGTTTGGGATTGACGTTGTACCGTAGAAGCAGGGTAAACAAAGACTCTCTTGAGCTTTGTTATCCGTACCACTTCAGCTAAATGAACAGCTATTGCCTCCTCTCTTGTCCAATCTAACCTCACCAAATATAGCCTTTCCGGCGTTTCAGCAAGAATAAAATGAAACTCGTGAAGTAAAACAAACTGCGGAGCATCGTAAAAAAGTGCCCTATTCCCCACTATGTAATAAATGCCGTGACATGAGCGATAAACCAGGCTAGCTATATCTTTTCCTAGGGAGCCACCTGAGTTCAAATGTTATGAACTTCAAGTACAGCTTGAACCATATCGCGGTCACCTATGAGTTTTTATTTATATCTTCTATACATACCTTATTAAAAACGCAGTTGGGGTTTGTTGTTTGTGGCTAGGACTAGGCATTTTTATTCCTTAATAGCTTTTCTGATGGAAGTTGTTTCCATTTGTAGGACATCAAGTTTAGCTTCGATGCGGTCAAGAGTATCGATAATTTTTGAATTTATATCTTCCTGGACAGATCGGGCGTCATAGAGGGCACGGATTATTTCGATAATTTCATTTTCTATTCTGTTTTCCAGTTTTAGCTGGTTTTTATCGAGCGATTCTATCCGGGTTTCAAGTCTTGTTTGCCCTTTTTGTAGGGAGTCAAGCTGGCTGCTCTGCTGCTGCATTATTTTTTCTTGCTATTCCAAAGTTTTCTGGATTTCTTTCTGGCTTGCGAGAATTTGTTTTAATAACTCTTCCACACCGGTTTCTCCTTTTGAAATTATTTTAATCTCCAAACTCCTTGGCTGAGGTATTTTTTTATTGCTCTAGAACTCTCTAAGTAAAAGCTGCTTGTCTTTATGAGTTAGGGGGTTAGATAGTGAAGTTTGTAGATTTAATAAAACGGATGGTTGTTTGGATTACTTGTATTTAGTGCTTTTAATTTAGTCTGATTAGGGGTGGGATGGTAGAAGCAATACGCCTGGAACAATAACTGTTAACAATTCACCCATTTTTTACAATAAGTTACTCCTTCGTCGGCATTATTGGTAAATGCATCTGCCCCTATGTATTCGAAAGATATTCTATTTACGGCGTTACCGCCGATCAAAACTTTAACTTGATCACGCAACCCATGAGAGATCAGGGCATCAACGGTTTTTTTCATACTTTCCACTGCCAGTGTCAATACCCCGCTCATGGCTATAATTTGCGGCCGGATCTCTTTTGTCTGAACTACAAATACTTTTGGCGCAACATCTGTTCCCAGATCTATCACCTCAAACCCTTCAGCTTCAAGCATGCTGGAAAAAATGTTTTTGCCCAGGTCATGAATATCGCCCTCAACAGTTCCCAACAAAACTGTGCCTATTTTGTTATAATTATCTTTTTTCGGTTTGGAAAGAATCAGCTTTAACACTTCTTTAACGATCTCTCCGGCCATGATAAGGTCAGCAATAAAATAATCACCTTTTTCATAAAGAATGCCAACTTTGATCATTCCCAATTGGATCTGTTTCTGTAGGTAAGCCGGGTCCTTACCTGTTTTCATCCGCTGTTCGACCAGCTTAATAACTTCATCGCCATTTAATTGCTCAACTGCAGCTATTAATTGATCATCCATCTAAGTCATTCCTTTCACAGTACTGTTGTTATTCGTGAAGATAGGATGATGTAGCTACTAAGTTGCAATAATTACCTCTAATAAACAGCTGACCATACCCGATCAATTTTCCCTGTTCACTGAAGATCTTCTGTTCTATCATAAGGACAGACTCCCCGGTATCCAGTTTTAAAAGGTTACTAATTTCCCGGGAAACTACTGGTACACTGATCCTGAGTGTTTTCTTTATAGAAAAGAGGGATTGGTGTTTGGCCACCATCTCGGGAAAAGTTGCATAGCGAATCTCTTTTTCGATGATCGGTTTGCCTTTCTCATAAGGAAGATATTTGATGTCATAGGCTGCAGGTTCTTTATCGACATAGAGCAGCCATCTTATTTTGACAAAACTGTCTTTGAGATCTGCGAGTTGGCGCGGGAGTTGATCTGTTGGCACCAAACTGACTTCCAACAACTTAGTCTCCCCGGAGTAATTTTCTATGCAGTTCTTTTCACTAAAATAGAGAGTGTAACTGTCTACTTCGGGTTCTTTAACAAAATATCCTTTTCCCGGTACGGGGATAATATATCCTTCAGAAAAAAGAATAGACAGGCTTTTGCGAACAGTTGTCCTGCTGGTATTGTATTTTGCAGCCAATTCATGTTCTGAAGGCAGGATATCTCCGGGCAGGAAGTGTCCCTTTGTTATTTGTTCTTTTATTTGGTTGACTAATTGCATATATAAAGGCAAGCCAGTCACCGGGCAAACCCCTTATCTATAGTGTTTATTTACAGTATTTTAATCTTTATGATAACATAGACTAATATCAATCGCAAAAAGAATCTATATAAATCCTTCCTTTTTGATATATGATTAATTGTTTTCCTTGATTTTCAGCTGCTCATCACTGATATTGATTTTTCTTCTCCGTTTTAATGGAGAATGCCAGTACCAGGCCGATCAGCGAACTGATGCCTGCAACCACAAAAGATACATTTACACCATGGATTAGACCCCTTAAACCTTGTTCAGGCAGCATGTTGTTTGTCATGACCGTCACCAGCAGGGCTGTACCAACCGCACCTGCAATTTGACGCATGGTATTATTCATCGCTGTGCCGTGTGGTATTAAATGGGTTGGTAATTGATTCAATCCAGCTGTTGTAACAGGCGTCAATACCATGGAGACTCCAAACATTCTTAGTGCGTGAGTTACTGCTAAATAGGCAAAAGTTGTTTGAGCGGTTAAATGGGTGAACATAAAAGTCGTTACAGTTAAAATAGAGAAACCAATAATAGCAAGCCACCTGGCCCCGAATCTGTCAAACAATCTTCCTGTAATAGGGCTCATGACTCCCATTATCACAGCACCCGGCAGCAGCATCAATCCGGATTCAAATGCCGTAAAACCAAGCATATTCTGCATAAATATCGGTAAAATGACTGCTCCGCCGATCACAGCAATAAATACTACCATACCGAGAATTGTTGTCAGGGTAAACACTCTATATCTAAATACTTTAAATCGAAGTATGGGTTGTTCTAATTTAGACTGCCTTAATATAAACCACACCAGGCTGACCGCCCCAATGAAAATAGAGATAATTACTTGCATACTGCTCCATCCACCGCTGCCACCGGCTGTACTGAATCCATATAATATACAGCCAAACCCTAAAGTAGATAAAAGGATAGATAAAACATCTACACTGGTATGTTTTTGTTCTGTCACATTTCTGAGAATGAAATAAGCAATAATCATATCGACAACAACTATTGGTAAAACAACATAGAATAGGCTTCTCCATGGAAAGTGTTCTACTATCCAGCCCGATAAAGTCGGTCCAATAGCCGGTGCGAAGCCAATGACTAGACCAAACATACCCATGGCAGTTCCCCGTCTTTCAACTGGAAAAATAAGAAACAAAATGGTTTGCATCAAGGGCATGATAATACCTGCACCAGCTGCTTGGAGAACCCTTCCTCCCAGTAACAACATAAAGTTCTGTGAAAAAGCACAAGTGAACGTACCTAATGCAAACAATCCCAAAGCAGTAAGAAACAAGCCGCGTGTAGTAAATCGCTCGATTAAAAAGGCAGTAACGGGTATTGTAATACCATTAACAAGCAGAAAAATAGACTGTACCCACTGAACCACATTGGAATCCAAGTTTAAATCTCTCATAATATGAGGCAGTGCTGTCGCTAACAGAGTTTGATTAAGAACAGTGGCAAATGCTCCAGAAATTAAGACGATCAGGAGTGGTACTATTTTAAAGCCTTCCTCCGGTAGTAAATCCTGACTGTGATTCATACTATTCCTTCTCTCCTTATACAATTAGCACCACATTACATTACAGCTGAATTCCTTTTTCTTAAATAGCGGCTATATTAAATCTATATTGTCTGTTCATCAAGGGCAGATTGTATCCATTGGTTATTATAAATGAATGGTTCTAAACTTGGATCAGTTTCTTAGTAATAGAAGAAAAGAGGCATTCATATAGCTGAATGTCTCTTAATACACGGGGTAATTGTAATTCATATTTATTTCTTGCTCCCGATTTTGCCTTTGCGAAATGCATTAGCATAATTCCTGCAAAATTTGTCCCGGCCCAACAGGGCTTCTGCTGCCAGTACTGTAGCGAGCATTTCTTGGTTACAGGGATCCATGATAGCGGAATCCATTCCAGCATACAAAGCCAGGGTCAAAAAGTTCTGGTTTATAACTCTCCTTAATGGCATACCGAATGATATATTGCTTAAACCTGATGTGATCTTGATCGTGGGATATAATTTTTTGATTATCTTTGCTGTCTCCATAAACTTCAGGAGTGAATTATTGTCTGTAGAAAGAGCGATCACCAGGGGATCGATGTGGATTCTATTAGGGGTAATATTGTATTTTCCTGCCTTATCAACCAAACTTTTAGTAATATCTACCCTTGTTTGTACATCTGATGGAATACCGGAATCGTCACAGGTCAGGGCGATTACTTGCCATTCAGTTCCCTGAATCAAAGGAAAAATAATATCGCACTTATTACCTTCTTCAGATACTGAATTAATGATCCCCGGTCTTTTGGCATAATGAAATACACTTTCAATGGTTTTGGGGTTAGGGCTGTCAATACAAAGAGGTGTATCTACTGCGCTCTGCACGATATCGATCAGCCATTTCAGTGTTTCATATTCAATTTTGGGATCAGTTCCTGCGCAAACATCAATATAGTCTGCACCTGCATCAGATTGTTTGATGGCCAGATTACAGATAAACTCTTCATCTCGTTGTTCAATAGCCTGTTTGACGGTGGGAATGGTTCCATTGATTTTTTCTCCGATGATGATCATTTGATCTTTTTCTCCCTTCCTGAGCTAACAGCATGCCTTCTCTCCAGGATGGAGAGAAGGCATTAACAAAATACAGTATAGAAAAAGTTTTATGGGTTATTATGCCCCAACCAGTGATTGCACCAAGCCCTTTAAAAAAGCCTCTCTTGCTTCATCAGGCAAAAAGTCTAAGGCGGCTAGCATCTCATTCCAGCCCTCAGGATAGGTGAACAGATTATTTTCTGCCATTTTTGATTCCCTCCCTTATAAAGTATATTCCCTGACAAAATCATTAACTGCCTTTAAATTCTCAGCCTTGCAGTCATTGGGATAGGAAACCAATTTGTTCTGGCTGAAAATATAGCCTCCATCAGCAGCCAGTTCATCGATGAGACGCTTGGCATAATCGATGTTTTCTTTAACTGTACCGTGATAAAGCAGTTCTACCGGCATACCGCCGGCAAGACAAACCACATCTCCGATCTCTTTTTTGGCTTTAAAGATATCATCCATCTCCAGATGGATCACCACATGTCCCTTCGGCGCCTCTCTGAAGAACTCATAGAAACGGCTGCTTTCCCCTTCGGCAAAGATGTATAGGATCTTATCGTATTTCTCAACGAAATCAAATACTTCTTTCAGATAGGGCCAGTAATATTTTTCAAATTGTTTTACACTCAGGATTGTGTGTCCCAGAAGTGCTGTTACCAAGTCGGGCATACAGGTCATATCGGTTCCAACCTGTGTTGTGGCTTTATAGGCTTCAAAGGCTGGTCCTAAACCAAGTGCATCACAGGTTTCTTTCACTTTGTCCGGACACTTACGTATATCAATGGAGAGACCTTTTATACCGCGTAAGAAATTAAACAGGGTTTCAAATGGCAGCATAGCCATGGTCGATGTAATAAAACTCTGTGGTATTCCGTATTCCTCCCTGAATTTTTTGGTAATCCCCATGCTGTATTGGCCAAACTGCATCATCTCTACTGCTGCTTTGAGCATCAATTCTTTGTTCAGGTTTGGAAATTTACGGGGGAGCAGTTTAGTCCACATGTATTTATAGTAATTTTCGCGGAGGTCATCATATTCATCTGGTTCCATGTGAGCTACATCTTTAAAATTGATCGCATATGTTTCATCATTAAAAATGTAATCGGTATAACCTGCAGCCTGAGCAATCCTCACCGGATTTCGCATCCCAAGATCCATATACCAGTCGAACTGATATTTCTCATGGAAACCGGAAACCACTTTTTCCATTATGGAATAATCGGTGAGCGCCTCACTGAGCTTATAGCCGGAATCGTAGATCATCCAGGTAATGAAAATGGAGATATTTAAAACACGATCGGTCTTTTTGTGTCTGACAGTATCTTTATACAAACGAATCCGCTCTTGAAATTTTTTTTCGGCATCGGTCATTTTATTTCACCCACCCTTGGCAATAGGAGAAAACCCTGTCCCCAAGAAAACAAAATCCCACGACTCTTCAGTCGCGGGAGTATGTTAAAGAAACTATTAGACAGGAAAAATGGCAGCTTTCATTTGTGATTATTGCCTTGTTTCCAACCCAGGTCTAAGCAGTAAGCTGATAGCCCACAGCCCTGCCAGACCGATGATGGTGTAGATGACCCTGCTGATAGGGTTGGCACTTCCCCCAAATAGGGCGGCTACTAGATCATATCTGGCCACTCCCACCAGCAGCCAATTAATAGCACCGATGATGACAAGGACTAATGCTGTTTTGTCAAGTGAAGACATATAATGACCTCCTTCTTGTTGACTCTTTATAAAATAACCATTATTCAAAAAAATATACATTGAGAGGTCATTTTGCTGGTTACGGTAGCCCAACAATTGAACTGTGTAAAGAGCTAAGGTTTTATACCAGCTTTTCCGGGTTTAAGCAGCTTAGCTCTGGGAGCACAAACCGCCCATCTTTTCTGATCAAAACACCATCAAAATATATTTCACCACCGCCATATTCCGGTGTTTGTATCAAGATCAGATCCCAGTGAAGCGCCGATTTATTCCCGTTGAAGCAGTCATCATAAGCACTCCCAGGTGTAAAATGTATGGAACCGGCGATCTTTTCATCAAAAAGAGTGTCTTTGATGGGTTTTGTGATATAAGGATTGAGCCCAAAGGAGAACTCCCCTACATATCTGGCACCTTCATCGATGTCGAATACCTTATTGATCCTATCGCTGTCATTGGCTTCAGCCCGAACAATTCTTCCATCCTTAAATTCCAGAGAAATATTTTCATAGGTAAAGCCCTGGTGCAGAGAAGGCGTGTTATAGGTGATTTTCCCATTGACTGAGTCCCTAACTGGGGCTGTATAGACCTCACCGTCAGGGATATTCCGCTTGCCATCACATTTGACCGCAGGTAGGCCCTTGATAGAAAACGCAAGGTCTGTACCCGGGCCTTTAATCTTTACTTTGTCAGTTTTATTGATCAGTTCCATCAGCGGTTCCATAGCCTGGGACATTTTGCGGTAATCCAGGTTGCAGACCTTAAAGTAAAAATCTTCAAAGGATTCGGTGCTCATATTGGCCTGTTGCGCCATAGAGGGATTAGGATAGCGGAGGACCACCCATTTTGTATGGGGTACCCGGATTTTGCCATGCACCTCATGCCAGTAATATTTTTCATAGATCTCTATTTTTTCGGGGGGTACATCGGAAAGTTCAGCGATATTATCCCCTGAACGGATCCCGATATAAGCCTGCATTTCCTTCATCACAGCGCCTTCAAATCTCGCTTTCATCTCCATCTGCTCTCTGCTGGCATTCATCAATATTGCTCGTTCGACAGAGTTGTTTTTGATCATGACAAAGGGAACCCCGCCAGCTGCATAAACCTTTTTGATCAGTTCTTTAACCAGTTGACCTTCCAGACCTATAGATTCGATCAGGATTTTTTCTCCTTTTTGCAGTTCACAGGAATAGTTGACCAGGTTGTTTGCCAGTGTGCTTATTCTTGGGTCCTTCACTGTAATTACCTCCATTAGAAAGATTGCTGCTGCCCTTATGTTTTGCCTAGTGGGCTGATAATAATTATAGATCAAGCACAGTATGGAAGGAAATTGACCTGATGAGAGAAAGGGATCATACCATACCCATGATGTTTTCATTGGAAAGTTAATGCCTCTGTGATAAAATACTCACATGCGGGAGGTTTTTTTTACGATCATCCGCCTGCAAGACCCACTCTTTTAAAGGTGTGAGGAAGGCGGTTTTTTTATGTCAATTCAAGTTGGGGAAGGATTACAGAGGTGAAAAAATGAAAGGTACTGTTGCGGGAGTTTGTATAAGTGAGCAGCGGGGGACAGGTAAAATAAATGTAGGAAAAGGGTATCTGGAAAAGGATAAGGGATTGGTAGGGGATGCCCATGCCGGTACTGAAAGACAGGTCAGTGTCCTTACATTGGAGCTAATGGAAAAGGTTGCCTCTGAAGGGGGTTTTTCTGCTTCTCCAGGAGATTTTGCAGAGAATATCACCATTAAAGGTATAGATATAAACGAAATGGTCATCGGTTCCTACCTGCGGCTGGGCAGTGCCCAACTGGAGGTTGTGCAGATCGGCAAGGTAATTGATGAAACCCATACCTTTAATTTTCATGGAAAGGTCCCACTGGCTGATGAAGGGCGGTTTTGTCGTGTTGTGCGCAGCGGCTGGGTTTCTATCGGAGACATTGTAGAGTTAGTCAAGCCTTCAAAGCAGTGTGCTCCTACTGTGAAATAATAAACAGAGTGTGTCACCGGAATGGAAAGTTTTTATGGACCAGATAGGGAAAAATTGGACAAATAGGGTGAGTTTGAGTTGGCTAAGGCAATTATGTTCCAGGGGACATCTTCTCATGTAGGAAAAAGCATTTTAGCAACAGCTCTCTGTCGGATTTTTTACCAGGACGGCTACCGGGTGGCTCCTTTTAAGGCCCAGAATATGACCCGCAACTCCTATCTGACTGAAGAGGGTCTGGAAATGGGGAAGTCCCAGGCGATTCAAGCAATGGCAGCCGGGGTTGCACCCAGGGTGGAAATGAACCCGGTTTTGATCAAACCGGTCAGTAACAGTTCTGCCCAGATGATTGTCAATGGCAGACCGATGGGAGATATGAGCGACAGGGATTATTGCGAGGGTAAGAACCTGATACTTTTTGAAGAGATTAAAAAGGCCTTGGCAACCCTGCAGCGGGATTTTGAAGTTATTGTGATCGAAGGTGCAGGAAGCCCAGCAGAGATCAACCTAAAGGACAGGGATCTGGCCAATATGCGCACTGCCCGCCTGGCTGAGGCTCCGGTGCTGCTGGTAGCAGATATTGATCGAGGTGGTGCTCTGGCCTCTGTTGTAGGTACACTGGAGCTTCTTGAACCTGATGAGCGCGCTATGGTTAAAGGTATTGTGCTCAACAGGTTCTGTGGAAAACTATCACTGCTGAAGCCTGCACTTGATTTTCTGGAGCAGAAGACAGGTAAGCCGGTTGTGGGGGTTATACCTTTGATGGAGATCAGTATCCCTGAAGAGGATTCCCTAGGGTCAGATGACCATAAAAGACAAATTGAAGCTTTGGATTGGGAAAAGGAATTCGATCAGCTGGCAGCTGCCTGCTGCAGGTATCTGGACATGGATAAAATTTATAAATTGCTGTGGTAGTTGTCGGCCATTGAGCCCCCTTTTTTTATTCCGGTAATGTCTAAGTGATGCAATTCATATTAAGGTGATCATGGACTCATGAAAAAAGAGCAGTTATTTAAAGCGGCAGGTATTATTACAGCTGCCTCCATCATCAGCAAGATCCTGGGTTTTTTTCGGGAAACCGCACTGGCAGGTGTTTTTGGAGCAACCACTGCAACAGATGCCTATTTGGTTGCAACCATCATTCCGTGGATGCTCTTTTCTGTGATCAGCACTGCCTTATCCACAACACTGATACCGGTCTATACCATGCGGGTTCATGAAGCAGGGGATGAAGCTGGCCTGCGGTTTATTAACACACTGGTTAACTTCATTCTGGTTATTTGTCTCATCATGATCATAGCAGGGTCCTTTGCTGCTCCCTGGATCGTCAAAATTGTCGCCCCGGGATTTCGTGGTGAGGCAGTTGATTTGACAATACTTTTAACCAGGCTCTTGCTGCCCATGATGGTTTTTCATGCTTTGACTGCTGTGTTCACAGGTTATCTGCAGGCTGTAGAGCGTTTCACCTGGCCTGCATTAGTAGGGATCCCATTTAATGTGGTAATGATCATAGCAATCATCATCTCCGGAGTGAGTTTTGGTATTGCCGGTGTTGCTGTGGGCAGTGTGCTGGCAACAGCATGCCAGATCATGGTTATGCTTCCTGGCTTGATCAGGGTGAAATATAGTTATCAGTTGCTGATCGATTGGAAAGATCCGGGCTTTCGGCAGGTGGGTAAGCTGATTGTCCCTATACTGCTGGCAACCGGTGCTGGACAGCTGGGGATTATCGTCAACAGGATGCTGGCTTCCGGTCTGGCAGAGGGCAGTATTTCAGCTTTAAATTTCGGAACACGGCTCACACAGCTGCCTTTGGGGATCTTTATCATGGCAGTAACCACTGTGCTTTATCCCACCTTCTCTCAGATGGCGGCACACCGTGATATGCATGGGCTGCGCCGTGCAATGATAGCAGGTGTGAGGTCCAGTATTTTTTTGACCATCCCCATGGCTGTGGGGCTGATTGTACTCCGGGAACCCATAGTCCGAGTGCTCTTTGAGCGGGGTGCATTTGATGCTCAAGCAACTGATATGACCGCCTATGCGGTACTGTTCTTGAGTCTAGGGTTGCTCCCTATGGCTCTGCGGGAGGTAATCAGTCGAGTCTATTTTGCTCTGCAGGATACTGTTACCCCGATGATGCTTGGTATTGTTGCAGTTGTGATAAATATTGTTTTGAACTTTGTCCTGGTGCGCCCCTTTGCTCATGGGGGGTTAGCCCTGGCCACATCTATTGCCTCTTTAGTTGCGGTGATTATCCTGTTTTGGGTTCTGCGCAGGAGATTGGGCGGCCTCGGGGGTATGGAGATGTGGGACAGCCTCTGGCGTGTTTCTCTGGCTTCTGGAGTTATGTATGTTGGTGTTGATATTCTTTGGAAGACATTGATGAGGATTTATCCTACTCCGGGGTTTTTCCTGGAGGCGGGTCTGCTTTTATTAGCTATCTGTGCCGGAGTGGCGATCTATGCTGTTGGAGCCTATATTCTGGGCTTGCCGGAACTCAGGCTGTGCATTGATTATGCCGGTAAGGTATTAAGGCGTGTTTTCAGCAGACGGAGTGAAGCTGCCGGACATGATATCGGGTAGTGCAATATGGAGAAAAAGGGCTCCCATTTGGGGAGCCCTTGTTTATCAAAAAATTATTTTCTCAGATCGATAAAGCGGTCCTTTAATTTTTTCCTCACCAGAGGCATGGTAGTGTACTCCATTTCATCCAGTGGGAGACGGTGGGGTTCAAATGGGCCCATGCGGCGCATATAATTGGCTATTTTGTTTGCCTCCTTCCGGACGCTATCAAAGGCCGGGTCATCAAACAGATCCTGTGGTCCGACCAGTTTCCCCTCAGCCAGTTGGAATCCCAGAGCCACCACCCGCGGTGGGCCGTCAAACCTGGTGGGGCGTGCATCCTTCATACTGACCGGCATCAGGGGGCCGTTATGGGAGCCGCGCATCCAGCCAGCGACCAGATGGGGATAGGAGAAGGGCTCCAGTGCTTCACCCACAGCCGGGTATCCGCTCTGGCAGCGGACGATGCAGACCGGATCATCCTTTCCTATATAGCGGCCTGCCATCAGGTTCAACCGCTGAGTACTGGAAACAGCAGCTATATCCTTTGTTTCCCTGTGGAAGATACGCTTGATGCAGAAGCGTCCAGGTGCTCCGATGAAGACCAGCATGTCATAGATGTCTTCCGGTGTGGAGAAAATGATTTTTTTGTTTTCAACGGTATCTCTCACATCAAAATCAAAGCCACTATGCATTTTCGGATCGATCACCAGTCCGATGGTGTTGAAGGGATCCGCGAACATTTTGTAAAGGGGTAGATTCCAGGCGCCTGGTTCTGTTTTATCTGCCATAAAAACGATCACAGGTTCACTCTGCCGCTCTTCAAATTCCATTTCAGCTATCCCAGGTCCGAGCCCTTTGATGTTACCGGAGAAGGCGTCCCCTAAAAGATCCTGTCCAGCACCATATTGTTTCAGCTTTTTTGCCACCTCAGTACACTCAACAAAGGTGTCCCAGGCCAGCTGGTGGATCTCTCCATTGTTACGACCTGTCTCATGGGTCATGATCAGGTTGATGTCATCACCTACATGTGCAACGCAAAAGTCTATGAGAAGCGGGTTCCCAGACAGCTTCTCTCTTGCTTTTTCTAAAAGCTCAGGGTGAACGCCGGAATGACCTACATTGCCTCCAACATCTGCCTTGATTACTGATAGGGTTATTTTTTTCCCCATACTTGATTGGTCCTCCTCTTCAAATGTGTTATACTAATTCATATTTATGTTATACATTACGACACTAGGACTGATGTTTCCTTCAGAGGCAATAAAAATATTTTTGTGCCAAATAAAACATGTAATGGTATGATATGTCTTCGGAAACCCCATATCTAAAAAATGGCTGAACACCTGATAAAACCGACATTTCGCACCTTTAAGGCATT
>Ga0209537_1000330_pt1 | contig 58171 bp, 60 predicted proteins | sample BioPla4DNA1_FD_187698 | JGI IMG/M metagenome (GOLD analysis project Ga0209537, IMG submission 187698) | Biogas fermentation microbial communities from Germany - Plant 4 DNA1 (SPAdes) (version 2) | ecosystem: Engineered > Bioreactor > Anaerobic > Digestate | place: Bielefeld, North... | reverse complement strand
TAGTGAACCCTTCTCTAATGGCCCTAATTCCTTCATTTTGAATATTTTCTGGTGTGTTAAAATCGGGCTCCCCTGCTCCAAAGCTAATGACATCAATACCAGAGTCCTTCATGGCTTTTGCCTTTGCTGTTATTGCCAAAGTTACTGAAGGAGAAATGCCTAGTCCTTTTTTTGATAGATTAAAATTCATTTGTTTACCTCCATAGTTTCTATATTTTTATCTTATATATATCTTTTAACACATTTCTGATTATAAGTAAAGAATCTTCGAAGGTGGACTTATTTTGATTTAATATGACCTTGTAATGTCTAATTCCCTCATCGGTAATTTTGTATCTTCTTATAGACCTTTTGTCAGGTTCTTCCCACCACCCTACTATATATCCTTCTTCTTCCATTTCCCTAAGTAATGGATAGATCATACCTGGACTAGGTTCCCATTTCCCATCTAGCCTTTTTTTTATTTCGTCCTTTATTTTATTTCCATAATAACTCCTTTCCTGCAATAAGTGAAGAATATATAGCTTCACAAAAGATGTTGTACTTATCTTGGAAGGGAACTGTCTTTGCCTTTCTCCTCTATATGTTACCAATTATATCCTCTCCTTAAACTTAGGTAAAGTATTTATATCAATTGAATACTTACCTAACAAATCTAGATAATCTCCATGAAAATCTGATCCAGCTGTAACTATTAAATTATTTGATCTTGCTATTATTTTGAGATATTCAGTGTCCAATGGGTTATGCTTTGAATGTATACATTCTATCCCATTAATTCCTGATTTAATACAATGCTCAATTATGCTTTTATTTTTCAATAGACCAGGATGGGCTAGAACAGCATACCCACCACTTTTTTTGATAATAGATATAGCTTCTTCTATGGTCAATTTATATCTTTCAACATAGGCAGGCTTTCCCCTATCTAAATACTTATTAAAGGCTTCCTCTATACTAGTTACATAGCCTTTATTGATTAGAATTCTAGCTATATGTGGCCTGCCTATTAGGTCTCCACCTGATATTTTTATTACTTCGTCTATTGTAATATATATCCCCAGGTCATTTAATTTTTTCACCATCTTTATTCCCCTACCTAGTCTACTATTTTTTAGTTTCTCAGTTATATCTAAAATATCAGGATCCGATGGGTTAATAAAATAACCCAGTATATGAACCTCTTCATTATTATGTAGGGTACTAAATTCGATACCAGGAATAACAGTAAAATTATTGTATTTTTTGCTGTATTGGACGGCTATTTCAATGGCAGATACTGTATCATGGTCAGTAATAGCTATACCCCTTAGGTTTCTTTCTAGTGCTAAATCTACTACTTTTTCAGGAGTAAAAAAACCATCTGAATGATTAGTGTGAACATGTAAATCAAACAACATAATTTTCCACCCCATATAAGAAAAATAATTATGTAAAAAACCTGCCAATTAGGCAGGTTTTCTTATATTATCTTGGCTCAACGATTAGCTTTATAGCTGTCCTCTCTTCACCATCTATTACAATATCAGTGAAGGCTGGTATGCAAATAAGATCATATCCACTTGGTGCAACAAATCCTCTTGCTATTGCTATAGCTTTAATAGCTTGGTTAATGGCACCTGCACCTATAGCTTGCATTTCTGCAGCTCCATGTTCTCTTACTGCCATTGCTAACGCACCTGCAACAGAATTTGGACTTGATTTTGCTGATACTTTTAATACTTCCATTAAAAATAGCCCCCTCTATTAAATATTTTAAATATTACTAAATAATAAATATTATTATATTTAAATTATTATTTAGCATATTCTATAGCCCTTGTTTCACGAATTACATTAACCTTAATTTGTCCAGGATAATCTAATTCTGCTTCAATTCTCTTTACGATGTCTCTTGCTGTATGAACAATTTCATCTTCACTTATTTCGTCAGGTTTAACCAAGATTCTAATCTCCCTACCAGCTTGGATAGCATAGGAACGTTCAATTCCATCAAAGGAATTAGCTATTTCTTCTAATTTTTCTAATCTCTTTATATATGCTTCAAGGGTTTCCCTTCTAGCCCCTGGTCTTGCTGCTGAAATAGCATCTGCAGCTTGTACTAAAACTGCCTCTATTGTTTGAGGCTCTATATCACCATGGTGTGCAGCAATTGCATGTATAACTTCTTTTGATTCTTTATATCTTCTAGCAAGGTCTACCCCTATTTCAACATGAGGACCTTCAATCTCATGATCTACAGCTTTACCAATGTCATGTAATAATCCTGCTCTTTTTGCAATTTTTATGTCAGCACCTAATTCAGCTGCCATAATTCCTGCAAGATGGGCTACTTCAATTGAATGTTTCAATACATTTTGACCGTAGCTTGTTCTATATTTAAGCCTTCCAAGAAGTTTAATAATTTCAGGATGAAGATTATGAATGCCTACATCGAATGCAGCCTGCTCTCCCTCATCACGAATAACATTATCTACTTCTCTTTTTGCTTTTTCAACCATTTCCTCAATTCTAGCAGGATGTATTCTACCGTCTACTATAAGTTTTTCTAAAGCAATTCTTGCAATTTCCCTTCTAACAGGATCAAATCCTGAAAGCACAACTGCTTCTGGGGTGTCATCAATAATTAAGTCAATACCAGTTAAGGTTTCTAAGGTTCTAATATTTCTACCTTCTCTACCGATGATTCTACCCTTCATTTCATCATTAGGTAAGGCCACTACAGTTACTGTAGCTTCAGCAACATGGTCAGCCGCACATTTTTGGATAGCTGTAGTAATAATTTCTCTTGCTTTTTTGTCTGCTTCTTCTTTAGCCTTGTTTTCCATTTCCTTAATCATAAGAGCTGATTCGTGAATGATGTCTTTTCTGATTTCGTCTAATAGAATTTCTTTAGCTTCTTCAGATGAAAGGCCTGAAAGTCTTTCTAGTTCTGTTACTTGGGCCTTATAAATTTCATCAATTTGAACTTCTTTTTCTTCTAATTCTCTTAACTTATTTGATAGGAATTCTTCTTTCCTTTCAATAGCTTCAGATTTTCTATCAACGTTTTCTTCTTTATTTACTAATCTTCTTTCTAGTCTTTGTAACTCACTTCTTCGTTCACGAATTTCTCTTTCTGCTTCGTTTCTAAGTCGATGAATCTCGTCTTTTACTTCGAGTAATAATTCTTTTCTTCTAGCTTCACTATCTCTTTCTGCATCTTCAATGATCTTTTTAGCCAACTCTTCAGCATTATTTATTTTACCTTCGCCTATATTTTTTCTTATAATATATCCAGCGGGAATGCCAATAATTGCTCCAAGAATTGCATACAAAATTTCAATAACTAAACACCTCCAATTGTATAAAGTTTTCAAGTTCCATACTGCATTTAATTTCCATTTAATAAATACATTTATATGTGACAAATGAAAATAGTAAACATGTAATGTATATAATACATATATTCTAATTTTATTACTTTTATTGTATAATGTCAAGATATAATCTTAATTACAGTGCTTTGGGAGTCTTTAATATCCACCCTATAAGAATTATTTCCAATGGCAGCCAGATGATTATTATGAGTTACCATTATGATTTGTCTATTGAATAATTCTGAAGTTTGCTTTAAGAAATCAGCTACGTTAAATATATATTCATCACTTACATGTTTTGCAGGCTCGTCTAAGATTAATGGTCCTTGAATTTTAGGTTTATGGGTCTGTAAAATAGCTATTCGAAGGGCTAATGACACTATATCTACTACCCCTCCACCACGTGAAAGCTCCGGTTTAGTTTTAATTAATATATCGTCCATAGTATTTACCACATAAAACTCGGCGTTGGATTTGCCTCTTAGTTCCTCAATCTCAATTATAAACTCAATATCTGACTCGAATATATACTGTAAGCATTTAGTAACTAGTGATTCAACCTGTTTTTTAGCTTGTTCCCTTGCAAATTCGGAGGTCTTTTGGAGCAATATATTTACCTTAGTTAATAGATTGATTTCATCTTCGATTTTATATAATTCTTCCTTATTTTGACTTATTTGTTCTTTAATAATTTCTTGTTTTCCCAGTTCCCTAGATAAATACTCTTTAGAATAATTTATAAAACTATCTAAGTCATGTAAGTTTTCTATCATTTTATCCCTTCTTTTCTAATAAATCCTTAGGTAATAGCTCATTTGCTTCCTTAAATAACTTCTGTATTTCAGTAGTAAGTTTGTTAATTTCACTTTCTAACTCATCAGGTTTAATGCCCATTTGTTCTAGCTCTTTTATAATCTCATTTTCTTGTTGATTAAGTTGTTCTAATCTTGCTTCAGCTTTATATTTTAAGTTTTTAGCCTTCTCCAAGTTTTCTTTTAATAGGTTTAATTCCTTTTCATAATCCATAATTATACCTCCTAATTATAGTGGTTTATTATATGCTCAATTTTACTATCATCTATGTTACTAAAGCATAAAGGACAGACCTCTAGTTTAAGCAATAAATCCTTGTATTCTTCAATTTTAATATCCATTGTATTTTTATACTGTTTAACTAAGCTTTGAACATTATTAATCTCACTTTTAATTGAAGCCAAGCTTTTTTGTAAAGAATTTAATCTATTTAATAAAAGTATCTTATTTTCTAAATCATCTTTTATATGGATTACTTGATCAACATTTTCAAATCTTTCAATGTACTTTTCCCCAATTGCTAAGCTTTTTCTTAATGAAAATCCCTTAATCTGAATATCTTTGAGTTTCTTTAACCTTTCCATTGTTTTTTGCATGGTTTCTAAACTCTTTTCTACATAGGTTATTCCAGCTAATTTATCCCTAATTAATGATAGTTCACTTGCTTCCTTATTTACCCTTTTCAGAGAAGATTCAAGCTTCAATAATTGATTATTAAGATCTAATAATTTGCTAATTTTGTTTGTATTATTTTCAACCATGGGTAATTCTTTTAGAGAGCTAATTATTTTCATGCTATATTCTTTGTCTTGGGACAATTTATGTAATTGATTCCTTTTAGTCTTTAAGTAGTTATATTTATTAATATTGGCAGCTATATTATTTTGCATATCCAGCAAAAAATTAATATTACCTAGCCTTTGTAAATAATAATTAACTTCTTCTTTCTCTTTCTGTAATTGTTGCAATTTTTCATGGGAATTCTTATAGATAGTTAATAGCTTTTCTTTGGTGAAGATCTCATTTCTAATATGACTAATTTTTTCAATTCTTCTCTTCAGCTCTTCTAAATACTCATACTGGGATAGTTCCTCTTCTAATTTTGACACTCTTTCTTCAATACTTTTCTTTTTAACAGATAAGCTTCTTATATCCCTTAAAGTATCTCTAATAGTATCATCAATAATATTTACACCAACTAGCCTACCTATTGAGCTAGCCCTGGTTGATCCTTTTTCTGACAACAGAAAGGCTCCTTCCAGTTGGTCACTTAAATTGATAGGCTTAGAAAGATCCTTGTCTAAAATTATTTTCTTTATTCCTGTTGCATTAATAATTTCATCAGGTACTGATGTACCAAATCCTTCAAATACTATTTCATCATTATCTGAATTATATAGGTAATATATATTTTTACTCCTACTTCTAAATCTCTTTACTTTTATACCATCACTAAATTCAATAGTAACCGAACAATGATTTTCTCCTTCCCTAATAAAGTAATCTCCAGAAGGCTCATTATAAAGAACCCATCTGATCCCTCTTAGAATTGCTGTTTTACCGCTATCAGATGGTCCAACTATTACATTTAATTGCTCATTAAATTCTAAAACAGTGTATTTATGAGATTGAAAATTCTCCAATATTACTTTCTTAATATATTTCATACTAGTCACCACTTATACCTTTCATCTGAGTATTAGCAATTCTCCTCAAGGCTTCCTTTATTACTTCATCTTCAACTCCTTCTGCATTTGACACCTTGATAAGTACTTCATTTATATCCATTTTTTCAAAGTCTAAGGCAGCATCTATGCTTTGCTTAAACTCCATTATCCTTTCATTTTTAAATAGACTTTTCTCAATTTCACTTCTATCGAGTACTTCTTCTCCAGGTAAAGCAGATTTTAGAGGAATTTCTTTAATTTGAATGTCTTGTGCCAAATCAATTATTACTACCTTTGGTATTCTTTCAATTTCTTTTATACTATTGGATATTCTTACCATGCTGCCTGGATTGATGAAATATTTATTGTCTATTTTTACAGTTTTAAAGCCACCGTGGTAATGGCCAGATAAAGTAATATCAGCTAAGGTCTCTTTTATATCATCGACAAGGGTATATGGTATACCTTTAATAAAAGGTTTATCAAGTAGCATTCCGTGTACCACATGGATAGAATAGTTAACACCTGATTCTACATCTTTAACTATATAATAATCTAAGTTTTCAGGTGAATCAATATCATAAACATAGGGCTGGGCAGTTAATTGAACTTTTATATTATTTTTTTCGAGAATAATTTTATCATTGCCTTTAATGATTTTTATTACTCCAAGTATATCTAGCAAGCCTAGCATTGTCCTACTAATGGTGTCTGGATTATGCCCAAATACATCGTGATTACCACTTACTAGATAAAAAGGAACTTTAATTTTATCTAAAATTAGAGAGAACCTACTGGCAATGGATATAGATATATCTGGCCTATCAAATAAATCTCCACCGTGTAAAACAAAGTCTATATCATATTTTTCAATAATATCAGTTATCTCTATTAATTTTTTTTCAACTGTATCAACAAAATTGTCTTTTCTGTTTTTAGGGTTAGTACCTCTAATATGAGTATCGGTAAAATACAATATTTTCAAATCCAACACCTCACAAATAAACCTCCTAAAAAAGGAGGCTTATTTCTATTTATTTTCATCTTCAGAAGCTTGTTCTTCTGAAGGATTAGGATCTTCAATCAGTCCTAATTTAGCACGTATTTTGTCTTCAATTTCTTTAGCTATAGTTGGGTTTTCCCTTAAGAATTCTTTAGAATTTTCCCTTCCTTGTCCTAGCCTATGTTCACCGTAGCTATACCAGGAACCAGACTTATTAATAATGTTTGTAGTGACTCCAGCATCAAGTAAACTTCCTTCTTTAGATATACCAGCACCATACATAATATCGAACTCAGCCTGCTTAAACGGTGGAGCTAATTTGTTTTTAACAACTTTAACCCTAGTTCTGTTTCCAATTATCTCATCGCCTTGTTTTATGGAATCAATTCTTCGAACATCTAACCTTACACTAGCATAGAATTTTAATGCCCTACCACCAGTAGTAGTTTCGGGGTTTCCGAACATTACTCCTACTTTTTCTCTCAACTGGTTAATAAAAATTACAATAGTATTTGACTTATTTATGGACCCAGCTAGTTTTCTTAGGGCTTGAGACATTAGTCTAGCTTGGAGACCAATGTGGCTGTCACCCATTTCACCTTCTATTTCTGCTTTAGGTACTAAGGCAGCTACTGAATCCACTACTACTATATCTACTGCACCACTTCTAACTAGTGCTTCAGTTATTTCCAAAGCTTGTTCTCCAGTATCAGGCTGTGATATTATTAAGTTTTCGATATCTACACCTAGTCTTTCTGCGTAGGACGGATCTAAAGCATGCTCTGCATCTATAAATGCAGCTACACCTCCTAATTTCTGTGTTTCTGCAATTGCATGTAGGGATACAGTTGTTTTACCTGATGATTCTGGTCCAAAGATTTCTATTATTCTACCTCGAGGTAATCCACCAATGCCCAATGCAATATCTAAATCTAAGGAACCAGTGGGTACAACTTCAATATTCAATTTGGCATTCTCTCCAAGGCGCATAATAGAGCCTTTACCAAATTGTTTTTCTATCTGACTTATGGCTAAGTCTAAAGCTTTTTTCTTCTCTAAATTATCAGTCATAATAATTCCAGTTTAACTGGATTCACCCCTTTCTATATACGAACATTCGTTCAAATATATAATATAATAAAACAAATATTTAGTCAATCAATATTTAATAAAAATTTTCTTAATTCAGAGAAGGCTTTTATGACGGCCTTATTCTGTATGTTTTTTCTGTTACCTATAAAATTGTATTTAATAGGAAGAGCCTTTTTCCTGTCTGCTATACACATATATACTAATCCTACTGGTTTTTCATCAGTTCCTCCATCTGGTCCTGCAAGGCCTGTAATAGATAGGGCTATATCTATATTATTTCTATTGAGAAGGCCTTTAGCCATTTCAATAGCAGTTTCTTCACTTACGACCCCAAATTTTTCAATAGTTAAAGGATTTACCCCTAACTCTTCAATTTTAGATTTTTCACTATAGGAAATTATGCTTCTATCAAATACTTGAGATACACCTGCTATCCTAGAAAATCGACCACTTATTAGTCCTCCGGTGCAGGATTCGGCGAAACCAATTTTATAATTTTTCTCTTTTAATATATTGAAAACAACTTCCTCTATAGGAATATTATCGTATCCATAGATATAATTTTTGAATCTATCTTCAATAATCTTAATAAAATGCCCTATCTTAATTTCCAGTTCTTTCCTATTATTGCCCTTTCCAATGATTTTTATTTCAACCTCACTTTCTTTGGGAAAAGTTGCAATATTGATTTCAGGGTCAACATTTATTAAATCCTTCAATTCCATTTCTAACTGGGATTCACCAATATCCATAAGATTTATTGATCTAATAATTATAGAAAAGTCCTGTTTGATTAATGGAATGACTTCATCCTCAAACATCCTATTCATTTCAATTGGAGGACCAGGCAGCATTATAATAGTTTTATTATCTCTCTGAATAAAAATCCCAGGAGCTGTTCCAATCCTATTATATAGGAAAGTACTCCCCTCCGGCTTTTTAGCCTGTTTTAAGTTGTTACTAGGCATTTCTCTATTTAGTGAAACAAATCTTTCTTTTATGATTTCCAACATTTCTTCGTCATCAATTAATTTTAAGCCTAAAGATTCAGAGATAATTTCTTTAGTTATATCATCTTGGGTAGGTCCCAACCCTCCAGTTGTGATAATTAAGTCTGCCCTATTAAGAGAAATATCTACTACTTCTTTTATTCTTTCTATATTATCATCAACTGAAGTGTGGTAGTAAACTTCTATTCCCAATTCCAACAATTTTTCAGCTAAGTATTTACTATTTGTATTTAATATACTTCCAGTAGTAACCTCTGTCCCAATAGTTATTATTTCAGCTTTCATATTTCATCTCCTATTATTTTGTTCCTGCTTTAAGAGTTGATCTGTTTTTATAAATATAGTCAATTCCCGAAACTACAGTGAAAAATAAGGAAATATACAACAAAATCGTGTCTATAGGTAGATTTAGAAGATAGAATGGAAAATTATTAAGCAATAATAATATTATGGCAAGTAGCTGGGTAATCGTTTTAATTTTTCCTAAAGGGCTGGCAGCAATAGTTATTCCTTCTGAGGCAGCAATAATTCGGAAACCTGAGATTGCAAATTCTCTAGCAATAATTACTACTACTACCCAACCAGGAACTTTTCCCAATTCTACTAAGGAAATCAAGGCGGCAGAAACTAAGATTTTATCTGCTAAAGGATCAACAAATTTACCAAAGTTAGTAATCATATTTTTGCTCCTAGCTATATAACCATCTAAGGTATCAGTTAAGGAAGCAATAATAAATATTAGTGCTGCAATATAGGTACTATAATTAATATTAGAATATAGTACTAACATAAATACTGGAACTAAAAATATTCTAAATATGGTAATCTTATTTGCTAAATTCATTGGATTACCTCCCCAATTAAGTCATACTCTAGGCTATCTACAATCTTCACATCAACAAAACTTCCTAATTTTAACTCTGTATGGCTATTTACATAAACTACACCATCTATATCAGGACTATCCATATATGACCTACCGATGTATGTATTATTCTCACTTTCTTCTTCTATTAATACACTAATAACCTTTTCTACTTTTTCTGCCATGATTCTTTCAGATATTTCCTTTTGAGCTTCCATTATTTGATTCCTTCTAAGCTCCTTGATCTTATCCGGTACCTGGTTGGGTAGGTTATATGCAGGTGTACCTTCTTCTCTAGAATATGTAAATACACCTAATCTATCAAATTTAATCTCCTTTACAAAGCTTAATAGCTCATTAAACTCCTCTTCTGTTTCTCCAGGAAAACCTACGATAAAGGTTGTTCTAATAATAATATCAGGAATCTCCTTTCTAAGCTTACTTATCAAGGAGATTATGTCTTCCTTTGTAGTTCTACGATTCATCCTTTTTAGAACATTGTCATTTATATGCTGTAAGGGGATATCTACATATTTTACGACCTTTTTATTATCCCTAATTGATCTTATTAAGTCATCAGTAAAGTTGTCAGGGTAAAGGTATAGGATTCTAATCCAGTTAATACCATCAATAGCATTCAATCTATCTAACAGTTTATCTAAACAGTATTCACCGTATAGATCAATGCCATAATCAGATGTGTTTTGGCCAATTAAGATAATTTCTTTAACCCCATTATTAGCTAAGTACTCTACTTCATTGACAATATCGTCCATTGCCCTACTTCTATGTTTGCCTCTTAATTTAGGGATAATACAGTAAGTGCAAAAATTATTACAGCCTTCTGATATTCTTACATATTCTGTAGGGTTAAAACTAATTCTATTTACACCTTCTAAATATTTTTCGTTAATATTACCAACTTTTTTGACTTTTCCTTTGTTTTTATCTAGATTTTCAATTATTGAAGTAATATCTTTAATATTACCAGTTCCTATAATACCATCTACTTCAGAAATTTCATCAAGTAATTCTTTTGAATATCTTTCAGCTAAACAGCCCGATAATATTAGGTATTTACAATTACCTTCCTTTTTATACTTAGTCATTTCCCATATAGCCTCAATAGATTCTTCCTTTGCCTTATCTATGAAGCCACAGGTGTTAACAATGATGACATCTGCTTCATTTAAGTAATTAGTAATAGTATAATCATTGTCCTTTAATATGCTCATCATTAGTTCAGAATCTATTTCGTTCTTTGAACATCCCAATGTAACTATAGAAATTTTATTAATATTCACTGTTATCACTCCTAGTTAATGATTCTAACTCTTCTGGTGTAATTAGTACTTTTCTTGGTTTACTACCTTCATAACCTCCTACTATGCCTCTTTCTTCCATTTCATCCACTATCCTAGCAGCCCTTGCATAACCAATTTTCAGTCTTCTTTGTAACAATGAAATAGATGCTTGTCCCTCATCAACAACTAATGATATAGCTTCTGGTAAGAGCTCATCTCCATCTTCAAAGAGAACATCTTTTGGACTTTCTATTTTTTCAATAATATCCATATTGTATTGATTTTCATCCTTTACTGAAATTGACTTTACTACTGCTTCTACTTCCTCATCAGATATAAAGGCACCTTGGATTCTCACAGGTTTTGAATAGTATGAAGGATAGAAAAGCATATCCCCATATCCCAAAAGCTTTTCAGCACCTGACATGTCAAGTATAGTCCTTGAGTCTACTTGTGAGGAAACAGCAAAAGAAATTCTTGAAGGTATATTGGCCTTAATAGTTCCTGTAATTACATCCACTGAAGGTCTTTGGGTAGCAACAATTAAATGCATGCCAGCTGCCCTTGCCATTTGGGCTAATCTACAAATGTAATCCTCAATTTCTTGGGCTGCAACCATCATTAAATCTGCTAACTCGTCAATGATGATTACTATTTTGGGAAGTTGCTCTTCTTTGGTTTTCATCTTATTATTGTAGGCATTAATATCTCTTACGCTGTTTTCAGCAAATAGCTTATATCTTTTTTCCATTTCTTCTACTGCCCAACTAAGTGCAGAAGTAGCTTTTTTCGGATCAGTAACTACTGGAATTAACAAATGAGGTATACCATTATAAATACTAAGTTCTACCACTTTAGGGTCTATTAATAATAATTTTACATCCTCAGGAGAGGATTTATATAATATACTGGTAATAATCGTATTAATACATACTGATTTTCCTGACCCAGTAGCTCCAGCTATTAAAAGATGGGGCATTTTATCTATAGTAGATACAATTACATTGCCTGCAACATCCTTGCCCAGTGCAAGGGGCAGGTTTGAAGCGATTTCTTGATACTCTTTTGAGGCAATTATCTCTTTAAGTAAAACACTAGTCTTTATCTTATTGGGAACCTCAATTCCAACGGCAGATTTTCCTGGAATTGGAGCTTCGATCCTAATATCTGAGGAAGCTAAACTTAAAGCAATATTGTCAGATAAGGAAACAATCCTACTAAGTTTAATTCCAGGAGAAGGTTGCAATTCATAACAAGTAATAGTTGGGCCAACGTTTATTTCAACTACCTTAGCATCAATACCAAAATTACTCATTGTCTCTTCTATTATTTTGGCATTATTTAATATTTCCTTTTTATCATTTGCGTTCTGATTAATTATTGGTGATTTTAGTAAGGATAAGGAAGGAGCAACATAAGAAACGGTCCTTTTATTGATGTTTAACTTAATCTCATTATGTATGTTTTCTGTTTCCTCCTTATGGTTCACTTCTTTCAAAGCAGGTCTTCCAAGATTTTTACTATATTCCACCACATTTATATCCTCTTTTATATCTTCTACTGGTGTTGGTGTAGAGATATTTGGTTTACTTGTTTTTCTTATTATTTTCTTCATTGGTTCGGTAATTTTTTTTATTAACCAAGCCAGGTTTTTATTAGTAATCAACAATATGCAAACTATAATAACAAAACTCAAAACAATATATGTTCCAATTGAACCAAATAATTTGTAGAAAAAATAGCCAAAGAAGCTTCCGATAATTCCTCCACCTTTACTGGTTTTACTTAAGTTAATTGCATTTTTTATCCTATCTAATAATGTGTAATTTGCAGGAATTATACCATCTAAAATTATAAGAAAGCTGAGAAAAATAAATAAGGCAGCCAGAATCACTCTTTTTTCTTTAAAATCAAATTTATTTAAGATAAAAATCGTTCCACTAAATATTATAACTAGGGGAAAGAAATACGCTCCAAAGCCCATAAAAGAGAAAGTTGTTCCTGCCATTATAGAGCCTATTATCCCCATTTTTGAACTAAATAAGCTTAATAGGGTTAAGAGTCCAAAGGCTACAATTACAATACCGTAAATATCCTTAAGATACTTGTCCTTATTTGTTTTTTTCTTTCTTTTATTACCATTGGTTTTAGTCTTTTTCAAAGGAGTCACCTCTATTTCAAACTAAATAAAATGACTTACAATTACAAATATTCCTAGAATCCATAAATAGTAGGAAAAGTAATGTAATTTGTTTTTATTTATCAAGTTGATTAAGAATTTAATAGTTATTATACCTACAATAGTAGAGGCAAGTACTCCCACTAAAAGTGGGAAATTTATTAATATTTCAGTTTTAGAATTTATTACATCAACTATTCCTAACAAACTTGCGCCAAAAGTAACAGGTAAAGCCAATAAGAAAGAATATTCAGTAGCTAAAGGTTTATTTAAACCTCTTAATAAACCAGCTACTATTGTAGAGCCTGATCTTGAAATACCAGGTATTATGGCAATACCTTGGGCAGTTCCAATTAAAAAAGCATCTAAAGCGGACATATTCTTAACATCCTTATTTTGAAAAGCTTTCTTCTCAGAAAACCAAAGTAGTAGGCCCGTAACTAAAAAAGCAAAGCCTATTGGTAAAATTGATGCATACAAGGACTCAAAGAAATCCTTAAATAGTAATCCAATTATTGCAGTTGGAATAGATCCTAGAATAATTAAAAGTCCTAACTTTTGATATTTATTTATAACTTTAACCTTTTTTCCTTTTATAATAGAAATAATAAGCTTGAAAAATTCTACTATTATCTTTATTATATCATTGAAATAAACTACAAATATTGATATTAAAGTACCAAAATGGAGCATTTCTGTAAAGAACAAGTTTCCTTCTTTAATACCAAATAAGTTTTGTAATAAGACTAAATGGCCTGAGCTGCTAATAGGCAAAAATTCTGTAATTCCTTGAATAATTCCTAATACAATTGCTTCTAATAAGTTCAAAAAAATTCCCCCTTTAATAGTTCGTACTGATGTTATTATAGCATAGTTTCATAACCTATTCTATTGGTTTTTACCTTCTATCATTTCATTTAATTTTCTTAAAGCTTTTGCAAACCCTCCTACTTCATCTATTAATTTGTACTTCACAGCTTCTTCACCTACTAAAATAGTACCAACATCATTAGCGATTTCATCTGTAGCATACATTAAGGACTTTAATGTATCCCTATCAATTTTTGAGGTTCTAAGGATGAAACTTATTATCCTATCTTGCATTTTTTCAAAATATCTAAAGGTTTGAGGGACTCCTATGACTAACCCAGTAGTCCTAATAGGGTGTATGGTCATAGTGGCAGTAGGCACTATGAAAGAATAATCAGTTGAAGTAGCCAATGGGACACCAATACTATGACCACCTCCCAAGACTAAGGATACCTTTGGTTTTTCTACTGAATTTATTAATTCAGCTAAGGCGAGGCCAGCCTCAACATCACCTCCAACTGTATTAAGTATAATAAATATACCTTCTATTTTAGGATCCTGCTGTGCTGCGATAAGTATGGGAATAATGTGTTCATATTTTGTGGCCTTTTTATCACTGGGTGCCATATTGTGTCCCTCTACTTCTCCAATAATGGAGATAAATTGAATATTATTTTTCATTTCCGGTACATTAGGTACCCCTACTTCTTTTATGTTTTCTACTTTTTCATTATCTAACTTATCTTTATCATTATCCTTCATATTATTGCCTCCCATATAATAAAGTATTATTATCATTTACCTTTAAGTTAAATATATGCAAATAAAAATAGCTTCTATTGAAGCTTTTTTGAAATTTGTGGGGAAAGTTATAAATTTTAAGAATAAAAAGTAGGACTTTCCTATGGGTTATAAAAAAACATATATCAATAATGATATATGTTTTTAAAAATGTAATGATTTAAACAGGGTCTGTTTCGATAATAATCATGTCATAACCTATTTTTCTAATTGATTCCCAGGGTATTTCAGTATCCATACTATCTAAACCAAGTAGCCTCAGTCCAAATCTTCTTTCTGAAACTAATAAAGAAATGATTCTACCGCTTTCTTCATCTATTAAAAAATCGCTATCTGCAACTAGTCCAAGTCTGCCACCGTTATTTAAGTTAACGATTTCTTTTGTCCCAGGTCTATTAGTCTCAAAATAATCCCTCCTAATTTATAAGATATATATTAAATTATATTGGAGGATTGTTAAAAATATGAGTTATCATTTATGATAAGGTCATATATGAGCTTTAATAACCTGAATGTCCAAAACCACCCTTACCTCTTTTTGTTTCATCTAACTCTTCTACTAATTCTAATTCTGCCTTTTCATATTTCATGAAAACCATTTGTGCAATTCTATCGCCTGCATTTATGGTATAAGCTTCGTTACCCAAATTGATTAAGATAACCTTGATCTCTCCCCTATAGTCACTGTCTATGGTTCCAATTCCATTAGCTAATGAAATTCCATGCTTTAGGGCAAGGCCTGATCTACCTCGGATTTGTGCTTCGTAACCCATTGGCATTGATATATATAAACCTGTGGGTATTAAAGCCCTTTCTAAAGGATTTAATGTAATTGGCTCCTCTATATTTGCCTGAAGGTCTATTCCTGCAGAACCTTCAGTCTCATACTTTGGTAGTTCAAATTTGCTTTTGTTAATAACTTTTACTTTCATCCTTAGATCACCTCATTAAATAATATTTCTTTAATTTTACTATCATTTATAGTGTCAACTTTCCCAACATAAGCAACATTAAACTTTTCTCTGTTGAAAATAACCCTGCTAACTTCCTCAATATCTTCCATATCTATCCTATCTATTCTATTTAAGATCTCTTCCTGAGAAAACACCCTATCAAAGACTAACAATGATTTTCCCATTTCATACATTCTATTAAAAGTATTTTCCATACTTAATACATAATTCCCCTTTAATTGTTCCTTTGATTTCATCAATTCCTCTTTAGAAATTAAATTTTTCTTTATTTGATTAATTTCATCATTAATAGCCTTAATAGATTTTAATACCTGACCTGGATGTAGGCCTAAAAATAGGTTTAAAATACCTGCTTCCTTAAAAGAAGAAGGAAATGTTTCTATGGTATAGGCTAGTCCCAAATCTTCCCTTATCTTTTGGAATAGTCGGGAACTCATACTACCACCAAAAATATTATTTAAGATCATCAAAGCTTCTAGCTTTGAAGATGTAATCGGAAGACCTTCCATACCTATACATAGGTTTATTTGTTCAGTATCTTTATTAATGTAGTTTAATTTATTAGTGAACTTGTGCTGGGTTTTAGAAACTTTTAAATCTGATGTTTTTAATTTTTTCCTATTTAAGTTCCCAAAATAATATTTTAATAGTTTTAAACATTCTTTTTCATCGATGTTCCCTGCTATGGAAATTATCATATTTTCGGATATATAGTTTTCTGAAAAATAGTATAATATCTTTTCTCTATTAATGGCCTTAATACTTTCTTCTGTACCTATGACAGGGTATTCAAGTCTTGTACCTTCAAACATCATTTCGTTTAAAAGTTCAATTGCTAAATCTTCTGGAGAGTCTAAGTACATAAATAATTCTTCAAGTATTACAGATTTTTCTTTTTCAATATCTCCTTCATTAAACAATGAATTATTTACCATATCGCTTAATACATCAATAGCAGTTTCAATATGGTTGTTCAGGACCTTTGCATAATAAACGGTAGCCTCCTTGCTGGTAAATGCATTCAAGACTCCACCAATATTATCTATGGTTTCAGCTATGGCTTTTGCATCTCTTTCCTTGGTGCCTTTAAATAACATGTGTTCAATAAAATGGGTAATACCGTTATTATTCCTGTTTTCATTTTTAGAGCCACAGTCTATTATTATTCCAATAGAAACAGAGTTGATATATGGGATTCTCTCCATGACAACTCTTATACCATTGTCTAGTCTATCAATTAAATACATATTTTCCTCCTTAGTTACTACTGTTTTTAATCATTTTTAATTATATCGCTAATTCTACCAATTTTGTATCCAATTTTATGTATATAATTAATTATTTCTGGTAAAGCTTTCACCGTTTCTTCAGTTGGATGCATTAGTACAATTGCTCCTTTATGAATTTTTTCTGTAACTCTTCTTATAATTATGTCCTTCGTACTATCCTTACGCCAGTCTATGGTATCTATGCTCCACATTATGAGCTCATAACCCAGATCTTTTGAAGCTCTAATGGTGTTGTCATTAAAGGCTCCTGAAGGTGGGGCGAAATATTTTGAATCAACATTTATAACATCTTTTATAATATTATGGGCTTTCTCTATTTCCTCTTTATTCTTCTCATAAGATAATTTATCATAATCAATATGATTATAGCCATGATTTCCGATTTCATGGCCTGCCTCATAAATACTTTTTAAAATCTCCCCGTGCTTTTCCGCCCATCTTCCTGTTACAAAAAAAGTAATCTTAATATTATTATCCTCAAATATCTTAAGCATTTTAGGAATATACTCGTTACCCCAATCTACATTACATGCAAAGGCTAAAATTTTTTCATCTGTATTACCTTGATAATATACATCTGGGTTGAAGGTCTCCTCCACCCTATTATAAACTAAAGTGACAATTATAGTAAGTATGATTAGTACTAATACTATAAAAAATAATAACAAAGCCTTTTTATTAATAATAATTAATCTCATTGCAATCCCTCCAATACATTTTACATTAATATATATTCATGAGATTAATTATTATTCTATAAAATAAAAACATGAACCTAGTTTCTGGTTCATGCATCTACCATTAATCTTCTCTTTTTGGTTCATCAGGTAATAAAGCTTTTCTAGATAAGTTGATCCTACCCTGATTATCTATTTCCATTACTTTAACTAATACCTCATCACCTACAGATAATACGTCTTCTACCTTGTTTATTCTCTCCTTAGCTATATTGGAGATATGAAGAAGTCCTTCTTTACCATTTAATATTTCTAAGAAGGCACCATAATTAGTGATTCTAGTAACCTTACCTAAATAGATATCCCCAACTTCTACTTCCTTAACTATGCTGTTAATCATCTCCATTGCTCTTTGGCCACCTTCAGCAGTAGGAGCTGTTATGAATATTTTTCCTGAATCATCCATTATGTCAATTTTTACATTAGTTTCATCAATTATCTTGTTTATCATTTTGCCACCTGGTCCAATAATGTCCCTAATCTTGTCTGGATTAACATTCATAGTATACATTATAGGTGCGTATGGTGATAAACTTTCTCTTGGAGCTGATATGGTCTCTTCCATCTTTTCTAAGATGAATAACCTTCCCTTTCTAGCTTTTTCCAATGCTTCTTGTAATATCGGTTTGTCTATACCTGCTATTTTTATATCCATTTGTATTGCTGTAACACCTTTTCTAGTACCAGCAACTTTAAAGTCCATATCTCCTAAGTGGTCTTCCATTCCTTGTATGTCAGATAGGATTGCTACCTTATCCTTTTCTTTAATTAGCCCCATTGCAATACCTGCTACTGGAGCCTTTATGGGTACCCCTGCATCTAGTAATGCTAAAGTACTACCACATACACTGGCTTGAGAAGATGATCCATTGGAGCTTAAAACTTCAGATACTAACCTAATTGTATAAGGAAAGTCATCTTCTGAAGGTATTACAGGCTCTAAAGCTCTTTCAGCCAATGCACCATGACCAATTTCCCTTCTGCCAGGACCCCTTAATGGTCTAACGTCACCTACTGAATATGGTGGGAAATTATAATGATGCATATATCTTTTAGACTCTTCTTCACCAATTCCATCTATTACTTGTGCATCACTTATGGCTCCTAAAGTTGCTATGGTTAATACTTGAGTCTGACCCCTAGTAAATAATCCTGAACCATGGGCCCTAGGAAGTAATCCAACTTCTGTAGTAATAGGCCTTATTTCTTCTGCCTTTCTATTATCTGGCCTAATACCTTCTTCTAAAATCATTCTTCTTACTTCTTCCTTAAGCATAGTTTCAATAATTTCATTTATGTCGCTTTCTGATTCTGGATACTCTTCTAAAAATACTTCCTTAATCTCTTTACTTACCCTATCTATATTTTCAAGTCTTTCCTGTTTTTCTACAGTATTTATGGCTGCTATTAGTTTTTCTCTTCCATACTCTCTTACCTTTTTAGCTATTTCCTCATCAGGTACAAAAATTGGAAATTCGGCCTTAGGTTTTCCTATTTCTTTGGCTATGCCTTCAATGAAGTCACATATTTTTTTGATTTCGGTGTGAGCTGTTAGAATTCCTTCTAAAATGGTTTCTTCAGGTATTTCATTGGCTCCTGCTTCAACCATCATAATGGCATCTTTTGTACCTGCAACTACTAAGTGTATATCTGATTTCTCCCTCTCTTCACTATTTGGATTAATTACGAATTTGCCATCTATTAATCCTACTAAGACTGATCCTGTTGGACCATTAAAAGGAATATCAGAAATAGACAAGGCAATAGAAGAACCAATCATTGCAACAATTTCAGGCGAATGATCTTGGTCTACAGATAAAACTGTGGTAATTATTTGAACGTCATTTCTGTATCCATCTGGGAATAAGGGTCTTAATGGCCTATCTATTAATCTTGAAGTAAGAATAGCTTTTTCACTTGGCCTCCCTTCCCTTTTAATAAAACCACCTGGTATTTTACCTACAGAATATAGTTTTTCTTCATAATCAACACTTAATGGGAAGAAATCAATTCCTTCTCTAGGTTCTTTAGAAGCAGTTGCAGTTGCTAAAACAACTGTATCACCATATTGGACTAAACATGCACCATTTGCTTGTTCAGCTACTTTTCCTATGGTAACTTTTAATGCTTTTCCTGCTAAATTTAATTCATAAGTTTTCTCCATGCAATTCCTCCTTTATTATTGTACTTATATTATATCCTATAAAAATAGAAAATATCTAGGTAAATCAATAGAGCGGGATGTTCCCGCTCTTATTAACCTCTGATGCCTAATTTTTCTATCAAAGAACGATATCTTTCAATATCCTTTTTCTCAAGATATTTTAAAAGACCTCTTCTTTGACCAACCATTTTTAATAATCCTCTTCTAGAATGGTGGTCCTTTTTGTGAGTTTTTAAATGCTCATTTAAAGAGTTAATCCTGTAAGTTAATAATGCAATTTGTACTTCTGGTGAGCCGGTATCATTTTCATGTACCTTATACTCATTGATAATTTGTTCTTTAACTTCTTTTGTTAACATTTTTACACCTCCATTTTTATAATACTCCTAAAGCTGTGTACATCGTTGAGGAATCGACGAACAAAGCCATAGGAAATTTCCAAATATAATATTATCATAGTAATTTATAATTGTAAACATTAATATCTATTTTTTATTAGTTCTATATCAAGTCTCATCTGATCAATTAAATCCTCTGGATCATCAAATTTTATATCATCCCGCATAAATTCTAAAAACTCAATTTCAATAATTTTCCCATAAATTTTATCCTCAAAATCAAGAATATGAGTTTCTATTTTCAAAACATTTTCATTAAATGTAGGATTATATCCTATATTCGTTGCAGATATATATCTTTTATTATCTATTATAGTATTAGTTACATAAACTCCGGTTTTGGGAACAACATAATTATCTATAAGTTCAATATTGGCAGTTGGAAAACCTAGTTTATTTCCCCTATTACTACCTGGAATAACCTTACCAAGGAAAGAATAAGGTCTGCCAAGTTTTTTGGTAGTTTCTTCGATTTTTCCCACAGATATTAATTCTCTAATACTAGAACTGCTAACAACCTTATTATCAACATAAACTGGCTCAACAACTATAACATCAAAATCATATTTCTTACCCAATTCTATTAGGTAATTAGAGTCACCAGATGCTTTATATCCAAATCTATAGTCAAAGCCAACAGTCACTAATTTACTATTCATCTTTTCAAGGATAATATTTGTAACGAATTCTTCTCCAGATAATTTCATAATATTCTCATCGAAATCTATGAGATAAATAATCTCAATGCCTAACTCTTCAGCAATTCTAAATTTTTGTTCGTTATTGGTTATTATTTTTGGCTTATTTTTATTTATAGTTGTTTTAGTATGATTTTTAAATAATAGCAAAGAAGGTTTAACTCCAATTTCTCTAGATCTACTTACCATGGCATTTATTAACTTTCGATGTCCTAAATGAAGTCCATCAAAATTTCCCAAGGCTATGGCAGTATTAAATCGCTCTTCTTTATATTCTAATAAATCAAATATTTCCATTCATATCACCTATATTAGTAAGACTTTATCCATTTTTACATAATGATTGGAGTCCTTTATCATAAGTTTTCCTACTCCAATAAACTTACTGTTACAATAAATTCGCAAACTTTTATTAAGCTTTTCCTCATTATGATGATCTACTTTAATTAGATTGCCATTAACTAATTTATTATAGAATCGATCCTCTAGAATTAATTCGTCTAAATGTCCTATTGCCTTATCTGTTGGAATAAGGATTTTTTCAAGATTTTCCTTACCAATTTTTTTAATATATTCTAGACTATAGGAATCATTTATCTTAAAATCACCTACTCCAGTTCTAATTAGATAAGACATATAACCATAAGTTCCAAGGTCCATTCCTATATCATCACATAAAGTTCTTATATAGGTGCCCCTTGAACATTTTACATAAAAAATAATCGATTTACAATCGTTAATTTCTATTATTTTTTGATCATAGATCTTTATATTTCTAGCTTGTCTTTCAACTGTTTTTCCTTCACGGGCTAACTCGTAAAGTTTCTTACCCTTATGTTTTAGTGCAGAGTACATAGGTGGCAATTGGGACAGATTACCTTTATATTTTTCCATTATGGAGTAAATTTGTCTTTCATCTACTTCTTTATCAGAAGTATAGATTACTTTTCCATCCATATCCTGAGTATCTGTCCTAATGCCTAAAGTTAACTCACCAATATATTCCTTATCAAGGTCAACAAGATATTCAACAATTCTTGTGGCCTTTCCAATACATAAGGGTAGTACTCCGGCTGCATTGGGGTCTAAAGTTCCAATATGACCTATTTTTTTTATTTTCAATATTTTCCTTAGTGCGCTTACAGCGTCATGGGATGTCATGCCCTTTGGCTTAAAAATATTGATTACTCCATTCATTAAATCACCTAAATAGCCCTTCAATTTCATTTAATATTAAAGCCTTTGCTTCTTCAATAGATTCATTAATGGTACAGCCTGCTGCCCTAATATGGCCTCCACCACCAAAATTTGAACATATTTTGGCCACATCAATATATCTTTTACTCCTCATACTTACCTTGATCTCATTATTGCTAAATTCCTTTAAAAGGATTGCAACTTCAACAGGTGATATATCCCTAATAAAAGATATTATACCCTCTGAATCTTCCATCTTGGCATTACAATCTTCTAACATATCTTGTGTAATTTTTGCAAGTCCAACCTTGTTTTCGAAATACAATTCTAAATTATCCATGGTTTTAATAAACAATTTTGTTCTTTCCAAACTCTTGTTTTGATAGAGATTAATATTTATATTTCTTTTATCTATACCGATTTTAATTAAATCTGCAGCTATTTCATGGGTCTTTGCGCTTGTATTATCATACATAAAGCTTCCTGTATCTGAGCTTATAGCAGTATAAATACAAGTGGCCATGTCTTCATCAATTGAAATATTCATATATTTTATAAAGTCATACATTAACTCACCAGTAGAGCTTGCATTATGGTCTACTATATTGATATGGCCAAAGTCTGTATTACTTATATGATGATCAATATTCAATATGGTTTTAGCCTTTGACAGCAAATCTTTGTTTTTGCCAAGTCTACCTTCGTCACTAGAATCAAGTGCTATAAATAGATCAATCTCATCAATATTATCGTAATCTTTTATCAAATCAATATTAGGAAGAAACATATAATCTGATGGAATCTCATCGCTTTTTAGCAATCTAACATTTTTATTTAATTTCTTTAGTGCCAGCCCTAAGGATAACATAGAACCAATATTATCGCCATCTGGTTGAACGTGGGAAGCAATATATATATTTTGACTTTCTAAAACCTGTTTATAAGCCTTCTTAAACTCTGCCTCTAATATAGATGCCATATTATTCTTCACCTGAATCTCTAGTATTTTTATTAACTTCTTCTATCAACTTAGACATATATATTCCTTGCTCTATAGATTCATCTAAGTGAAATATTGGTTCTGGAACATATCTTAAATCGATTTTTTTACCAATTTCATTCCTAATAAATCCTTTGGCACTTTCTAAGCCTTCAATTGTATTTTTCTTTTCTTCATCATTTCCTAGAACTGAAACATAAATTTTTGCGTATCTCAAGTCTCTTGTTACTTCTACATTGGTTATAGTTGTCATAGAATGGATTCTCGGATCCTTTAATCCATTGAATAATAACTCAGAAACAACTTTTCGAACCTCTTCTGATATTCTATTTACTCTCTTATTATTCATAAGCCACCTCTGATATTAACCGATAAATATTATTATTTAATAGTATTGAAAATTCTATTTTTGAACTTCCTTTAATATATATGCTTCTATTAAGTCTCCTTCCTTGACGTCATTATAATTTTCTAATCCTAGTCCTGCTTCAAATCCTGATAATACTTCCCTAGCATCATCTTTAAATCTCTTAAGTGATGCTACATTACCCTCATATATAACTACGTCGTTTCTTAAGAGTCTTACCTTCCCGTTTCTAGCAATCTTTCCATCTAAAACATAGATTCCTGCAATAGTAGTACCATTAGGCAATCTAAATGTAGCTCTAACTTCTGCCCTACCTAATACTTCTTCAACTATAGTAGGTGCATGCATTCCCTTAATGGCAGCTTTAATATCTTCTATTGCATCATAGATTACCCTATATGTTCTAATATCAACTTTTTCCCTTTTAGCAACTTCTATAGCGTTTAAATTAGGTCTAACATTGAAACCTATAACAATGGCATTTGATGCTGATGCCAGCATAATATCTGATTCAGCTATTCCACCTACACCACTATGAATAACATTGGTCCTTACTTCTTCAGTGGTTAGTTTTTCAAGTGATTGTCTTAAAGCCTCTATAGAGCCTCTAACATCAGCTTTTATAATAATGTTTAAGTCTTTAATTTCTCCTTGTTTTATTCTTTCAAACAAATCATCTAAAGATACTTTTTGATCAGTTTTTATTTGTTGTTCTCGAATCTTTTCTTGATGTTTTTCAGCTAAAGTTCTAGCGGTCTTTTCATCATCTACTTCATATAATGGATCTCCTGCATTTGGAACTTCAGATAGTCCAAGTATTACTACTGGAGTAGATGGTAAGGCCTTTTTAACTTTTCTACCCTTATCATCAAACATTGCTCTAACTCTACCATAGGAAGACCCAGAAACTACTGTGCTACCTATTTCAAGTGTTCCTTTTTGAACTAGTACAGTAGCCATAGGCCCTTTTCCTTTGTCAAGTTGGGCTTCTATTATGGTACCTACTGCCTTCCTATTTGGATTGGCTTTTAATTCTTGTATTTCTGCAACTAATAATATCATTTCAAGAAGTTCTTCAATTCCTACCCTATTCTTTGCAGACACAGGTACTGTAATAGTATCTCCACCCCAGTCTTCTGGAACTAAAGAGTTTTCAACTAGTTCTTGCTTTATTCTATCTATATTGGCTGTAGGTTTATCTATTTTATTTATTGCTACAATTATGGGAACATTAGCTGCTTTAGCGTGGTTTATGGCCTCTATGGTTTGAGGCATTACACCATCATCAGCTGCAACTACTAATACTGCAATATCAGTAACTTGTGCTCCCCTTGCACGCATGGAAGTAAAAGCTTCATGGCCTGGGGTGTCTAAAAAGCAAATCTTCTTGTTATTTATATTTACTAAATAAGCTCCAATATGTTGTGTAATACCACCTGCTTCAGATTTAGTTACATTAGTCTTTTTAATAGCATCCAATAATGAAGTTTTTCCGTGGTCTACATGGCCCATTACCGTTACTATTGGGGCTCTTGGTTTTAGGTCCTTCGGATCGTCTTCAAAATCTAGGTTGAATAAAGTATCAGTGTCTTCTTCCACTGATTCATCTTTCACTTTAAGTTCTACTCCAAACTCTTCAGCCACGATAACAGCTATATCTGAATCGATAGGTTGGTTTTGATTTACCATAACACCTAAGCCTATTAATTTGGATATTAATTGTGATGGGGTAACCCCAATTTTTTCAGCTAATTCTCTTACAATTATAGTGCTTCCTATTTCTATAATTAACTCATCCCTTTCTTTATTATCTTCTTGATATTCTCTTTTATTTCTTTTTTTCTTACCTTTTTTATTTTTTTTCTTTTTTTCTTGTTTTGGAATTACAGTTTTTTCTTTTTTAGAATTTTGTTTATCTATATTTTTATCGTCTTTTTCATTAGTAATACTGTCTTTTTTTTCTTTTTTTTCTTCAACACTATCTGTTAAAATTGACTTTACTAATTCTGCTTCTTCCTTCTCCAGAGTACTCATATGACTATTAACATTTATGTCTAATTCTATTAATTTGTTTATTAAATCTTTACTACTGGTATCCAATTCTCTTGCTAATTCGTAAACTCTTATTTTTTTCATATACATACCCCCTATTTCATTCAAGGTGATATTCTATTTTAAGTCCGATTCCATTAGCCTTCTCAACTCCTCATATATAGTATTGGGAATCTCAATTTCAAGTGCATTAGATAGTCTTTTGCTTTTTTGAGCTTTTTCTAAACAGCTAATATTAGGGCAAATATACGCACCTCTACCATTCATTTTCCCAGTAGGATCTATTTTTACTTCTAAGTCCTTATTTTTAACAACCCTAACTAATTCTTTTTTAGGCTTATTTTCACCACAACCAATACATTTTCTCAGTGGAATCTTCCTAACTCTCATCTAATCACCTCTTATTCACTTAATTCATTGAATTGAGATTCTGATTTTATATCGATTTTCCAATTTGTTAGCCTTGCTGCCAATCTAGCATTTTGACCTTCTTTACCAATTGCTAAAGATAATTGATAATCTGGTACTACTACTATGGCAGATTTTTCTTCTTTATTTGCTATAACCTTGAGTACCTTTGATGGGCTTAAACTATTGGCAATGAACTCTTCTATATCATTACTCCAAATCACTATATCAATTTTTTCTCCTTTTAGTTCATCAACTATAACCTTTACCCTACTGCCCTTTGTCCCAACACAGGCACCTAATGGATCTACATTTGGGTCTTTAGAAAATACTGCGATTTTAGTTCTTGAACCTGCTTCCCTGGAAATTGAAAATATTTCAACTATACCATCACTTATTTCAGGGACTTCCAGTTCAAATAATCTTTTTACGAGATTAGGATGAGATCTTGATAGTATAATTTGTGGACCTTTTGTAGTTTTATTGACCTCTAGAATCAATAACTTTAGCCTATCTCCTTGTTTGTATTCCTCGTTTTCCATTTGTTCAGATGGAGGTAGTATCCCTTCTATTTTTCCTAAGTCGATAAATACGTTGTTTCTACTAATTCGTTGGACTAATCCAGTTATTATTTCATTTTCTCTATTAATGAATTCTTCATAAATTACATCTCTTTCTGCATCCCTAATTCTTTGAATAACTACTTGTTTTGCTGTTTGAGCAGCAATTCTTCCAAAATCCCTGGGAGTTATTTCAATTTTTATTAGGTCTCCAATTTCATGCTTAGGATCTATTTTTTTTGCTTCTTCTAAATTTATTTGTAAGTTCTCATTCTCAACTTCATCTACAACTTCTTTTATTGCAAAGACTTTTACTTCACCTGTTGTTCTATCCATATTAACTTCAACATTCTGTGATGTACCAAAATTCTTTTTGTAACTAGATATTAATGCAGATTCAAGTGCATCAAATATAATATCTTTAGAAATGCCCTTCTCCTTTTCTATTTCTAGAAGGGCATTGATAAAATCCACATTCATACAAAATCCTCCTTAAAATTTAATTGCCAATTTAATTAAAGCAATTTTACTTCTACTTAAATTTATCACCTTGTCCTCATGGACTTTTAATAGTATCTCATCTTTTTTGTAATCTTCTAATATCCCTTCTAAAATCTTTTTACCATCATAAGGTTCATAAAGTTTTACCTCAACTTCTTTACCTAAATTCCTTTTTAAATCCTTGTCGGTTTTAAGGGGTCTATCAAGTCCAGGTGATGATACTTCTAAGTAATAAGATACGTCAATAGGGTCCTCTTCGTCTAATTTACTGTCAACTAATTGGCTCATTTTTTGACAATCATCTAAATTTACTCCCCCTGGTTTGTCAATGAATATCCTTAAAAAATGGTTCTTTCCTTCTTTTACAAATTCCAAGTCAACAAGGTCATATCCTAATTCTTCAGCTATAGGTTCAGCAATATTTCTAATGGTAGTTAGAAGATTTTTCCTACTCAAAATGGTCACCTCCATTGATAATAAGCTCCATGGTTTATAAAAAATCAAGAGTGGGCAAACCCACTCTTTTCTAGAATAAAAGCTTTTTTGTCAACATAATTATACCACAAAAGGGGAAAAAATCAAATACTAAATAGGCTTAATTGATTGCTTAATGGTAAATCTTTTAAACATCCGTGATTTGTCAATACTTCTAAAACTGGCTTGCTAACTTTACAACGATTTACCAAATCTTCTATAGAAATAAATTTAGAGATATTTCTTTCTTCAACAATTTTCCTAGCGACACTTTCCCCCAATCCTTCTAGACATTTAAGTGGTGGTAGTATGCCCTCTTCCTCCAATAAAAACTTATCACTATGGGACCTATAAAGGTCTACTTTTTTAAACTTAAATCCTCTAGCATACATTTCTAATACTACTTCTAAAACAGTAAGTAAATTTTTTTCCTTTGCAGTCATATTATTACCCAATTTCTCCAAATAATTAATTTTTTCTTGAACAGCCTCTTTCCCTTTTAAAACAAAATCTGCGTCAAAATCATTTGCTTTAATAGTGAAATAGGTTGCGTAAAATGCCTCAGGATAATACACTTTAAAATATGCAATCCTAAAGGACATCATTACATAAGCTGCTGCATGGGCTTTTGGAAACATGTACTTTATTTTGTTACAGGATTCTATATACCATTCTGGAATATTTAATTGTCTCATTTCCTCTTCCTCTTCCGGAGACAGGCCCCTACCCTTTCTGACCTTTTCCATAATTTTAAACGATTTCTTCTTATCCATGCCATTATTTATCAGATAGAGCATAATATCTTCTCTCGTAGCAATTACTTTATTTAAAGGTGCTATTCCCTCTTTAACTAAGTTTTGGGCATTGTTTATCCATACATCAGTACCATGAGAAAGGCCACTGATTCTAACTAGGTCGGAAAAAGTCTGAGGTTGAGTATCAATAAGCATTTGTCTTACAAATTTAGTACCAAATTCTGGAATTCCAAGGGTTCCAACTTCACAATTTATATCCTCTTTGCTAATGCCTAAGGATTCTGTACTTGTAAATAACTTCATAGTCTTTGGTTCATCTAATGGGATTTTAGTTGGATCTACTCCAGTTAGGTCCTCAAGCACTTTAATTATGGTAGGCACATCATGGCCTAAGATATCAAGTTTTAATATTCTACCGCTAATGGCGTTGTAATCAAAGTGGGTTGTTATAACACCAGAATTTTTATCATCTGCGGGATACTGAATAGGTGTAAAGTCTAAAATATCCTTATTCTTAGGGACAATCATGACTCCGCCAGGATGTTGACCAGAAGTCCTTTTAACTCCAGTACACCCTTTAACAAGTCTGTTTATTTCAGCTGGATTAACAGATATATTTCTTTCTTCAAAATATTTTTTTACAAATCCATAGGCTGTTTTCTCTGCTATTGTTCCAATAGTTCCTGCCCTATAAACATAGCCTTCTCCAAAAAGCTCCTCTGTATATTTATGAGCAGTTGGCTGATATTCTCCAGCAAAATTTAAATCTATATCAGGTTCCTTATCTCCCTCGAATCCTAAAAATACTTCAAAGGGAATATCTTGCCCATCTTTATGAAGCTTAGTATTGCATACTGGGCAGTTTTTGTCAGGTAGGTCTATACCAGAGGAAATAGATCCGTCATCAAAGAACTCACTATATTTACAATGGCTACAAACATAGTGAGGAACCAATGGATTTACCTCTGTAATTCCACTCATAGTAGCAACAAATGAGGAACCTACAGAACCCCTAGAACCAACTAAATATCCATCTTCTAAGGATTTCCAAACCAATTTTTGTGCAATAATATACATAACTGCATAACCATTTTTTATAATTGAAGTTAATTCTCTTTCTAGCCTCTCTTTAACTATATCTGGTAATGGGTCGCCATAAATTTCAATAGCCTTATTATATGTTATGTTCTTTAGTTCTTCATCTGCTCCTTCAATTATAGGAGGAAAAGTACCTTCTGGAATGGGGAGTATATCCTCAACCATTTCATTGATTAAATTGGGATTTGTAATTACAACTTCTCTAGCACCATGTTCTCCTAAATATGAAAACTCATCTAACATTTCTTTAGTAGTCTTAAAGTATAAAGGTGGCTGTATATCGGCATCTTGATATTTTTGTCCTGACATCAGTATTCTTCTATAGATCTCATCTTCAGGATCTAAAAAGTGAACGTCTCCTGTTGCTACAACTAGCTTCTTATGTTTTCTTCCCAGATTATAGATTTTTTTGTTAATGCTTCTTAGCTCCTCTTCGTCCTTTACTTTCCCATTCCTTATTAAATGCATATTGTTTCCAATTGGCTGGATTTCTAGGTAATCATAAAAGTTTACTATATTTCTAATTTCGCTTTCACTTTTATTATTTAGTATAGCCTTATACAATTCTCCTGCTTCACATGCACTCCCAACAATTAATCCTTCCCTATAGGTTTCCAGTAAGGTCTTTGGTATTCTTGGTCTTCTATGGAAATAGTTAATATGGGATTCAGATACTAATCTATATAAATTCTTAAGTCCAGTAAGATTTTTAGCTAATAATACTACATGAAAAGTCTCAAGCTTTGTAAAGTCTCTGTTTTCATTTAATTGATTGATATCCTTGAAGCTAGTTATGCCTTTTTCTTTTAAAAGGTCAAATATTTTTAATAATATTTCTGCAGTAGCCTTGGCGTCATCTACTGCCCTATGGTGGTTTAATAAATCAACGTTTAAATGATTAGCAATTATATTTAGTTTGTGACTTCTTAGAGTTGGAAATACTGACCTTGAAAGCTCCAAAGTATCTAATATAGGATTATTTAGTTCTAAATTGTATAGTTTGAATTTTTCTCTAATAAATCCTGCATCAAAAGATGCATTGTGAGCAACTAAAACATGGTCTCCAATAAATTCTTTAAAATCATAAATTATTTCACCGATGGTAGGCTTATCCTTTACCATTTCATCAGTTATGCCTGTTAATTCAACTATCTTCTCAGGTATTGGTCTTTCTGGATTAATTAATTGACTATAGGTATCTACTATTTTCCCATTCTCTATTTTAATTGCCCCTATTTCCGTAATCATATCATTTACAGCCGATAAACCTGTAGTTTCAATATCAAATACTACAAAAGTTGAGTAATCCTTATTTTCATTGAAATTGCTTATTATTTCTTTCTTGTCATTTACTAAATAACCTTCCATTCCATAAATAATTTTAATACCTAGTTTTTTGCTTACTTCCATGGCCTCAGGAAAACTTTGGACTACTCCATGGTCTGTTACTGCTATGGCTCTATGTCCCCACTCCTTGGCTCTAGTTGCCAATTCTGTAATGGAATTCAGGCCGTCTAAACTACTCATCTGAGTATGTAAATGTAATTCTATCCTTTTTTCTTCTTCGTCGTCTTTTCTTGATTCTTTTTCAAGTTTGCTAAGAGATTTCAACATTAAAACCAAAGATTTTGAGTAATTATCATAAACTATATCACCAGAAACTTTAACGTAAGAATTGTCTTTAACATTCTCTAAGAACTCATCTGTCTTATCTTGTGGTAAAAAGACTTTTACTGTTATTGAATCTGTTAAATCTGTTATATGAAAAGTAACCAAGGTCTTATTATTTCTTAATTCCATGGTCTCAAGTTGAAACACTTCACCTTGGACTGTACAGAATCCAGTTTCTATATTGATATCCCTAATTTTTATTGGATCATCTTTAATTTGCTTTCCAAAACCATAAAATTTATCTTGAATTACTGATTTATTGTTTTTATTAGTTTCTACTGTATTAATAATTGTATTAGCTGCAATTTCCTTTTCTTCCAATTCCTTTTGCAGCAAAAAGTCTTCTTCCAGCTGAAGTTCCTTATCAGAGAGTAATACTTTTAGAGCTATACCTAATTCATCCAAAATCATATTTTTGATTTTTTCTAAAAGTCCATTTTCTTCCATTAAATGAAATGCCACATTATTAGGTGGAAATATTATAAGGGAGTCATTACTGAGCTCCCATTTTAAATCTTTAATCCAAGAATTGCTAGACTGTATTTGAGATTTTATAACTTCAATAATTTTGTCTTCATAAAACTTAAGCTTTTCTTCTACATTTCCATCTACTTCATAGAAAACCTTTATCTGCACTTGAAAACTTGGAAATCTCCTTTGAAACTCCTCCTGAATTTTTTCCTCTAAGTATGAAAAGATAAGTTTAGATGAAGAAATATAAATATATAATTCCATTTTTTCTTTAATAGTTTCAACTTTATAGATATAAGCTTTTATATCTTCAATTTCAGCTACTATATCCTTTGATAAAAATTGGGAAAGATCTAATGCTGTTTTTTTCATTAGTGTATCCTGCCCCCTTCCTTCGGAGAAAATCACTAAAGTTTCTTGATTTCTTTTAATAGTTCATCTAATAAATCCTCTTCTTTTACCTTTTTAATAATTTGGCCTTTTTTAAAAAGCAAGCCTTCTCCTTTTCCTCCCGCTATGCCTATGTCAGCTTCTCTTGCTTCTCCTGGACCATTGACTGGGCAACCCATTATTGCAACTTTTATATGCTTGTTAATACCAGCAAGTTTCTTTTCAGCCTCTTCTACTATTTTAATTAAATCTATATTAGTCCTTCCACAGGTTGGACAAGATATTAGTTCTATGCCTTCATTTAGTAGATTTAATGATTTTAAAATTTCTCTACCTACTTTTACCTCTTCAACAGGTTCTCCAGTTAATGAAATTCTTATAGTATCCCCAATACCCTTAGATAGGAGAATACCTATACCCACTGAAGACTTTATAGACCCTCTCCATATTGGTCCAGCTTCTGTTATACCTAAATGTAGTGGATAGTCTACCATTTCAGACATTTTTTCGTAGGCTTTTACTGTAAGAGGTACATTACTTGCCTTTAATGAAATTTTTATATCATGAAAATCCATATCTTCTAGTATATGGATTTGCTCTAAAGCACTATATACCATGGAGTTTTCGTTGACTCCATTATATTTTTCTAAAAACTCCTTCTTTATGGATCCAGCATTAACTCCCACTCTGATTGAAATCCCTTTCTCCTTACAAGCTTTTACAACTTCCCTAACCCTATCAGGAGAGCCTATATTTCCTGGATTCAATCGTAATCCATCTACACCATATTTTATAGATTCCAATGCTAATCTATAATCATACTGGATATCAGCGATTATAGGTATATTTATTTCCTTTTTTATTTCAGCTATTGCTTTAGCATCATCTAGATCTGTTATGGCAGACCTAACAATATGGCATCCTGCATTTTCTAGCTCCTTTATTTGCTTAACAGTATTACTTACATCCTTAGTTATGGTATTAGTCATAGATTGAACGGATATTGGATTGTCTCCGCCAATTAATACCTTACCTACTTTGATTACTCTAGTTTTTCTTCTGTTCAATTAGCTCACCTTCCGAAAATATTAAACTTTATTATATCCCTATAGGTAATTATCAACATTAAAGATATTAGAAAGACAAAACCTATAAAATGTATAAATCCTTCCTTTTCAGGATTAATTGGTTTTCCTCTAATTAACTCAATAAATAGAAAAATAATCCTACTTCCGTCTAAAGCTGGTATAGGAAGTAAATTAATAAAGCCTAGATTAATGTTAATAAACCCTAATAAAAATAGCAAATCATAAATTCCGGATTTTGCTGCTACTCCAACTTCATGGATTATTCCAACAGGACCTGATAGGTGGTCTAGTTTAACTTGACCCCTAAATAACATACCAAAAAACTCAAACATCAACCTAATTATTATCAAGGTCTTTTCTATACCGCCTTTTATTGCTGCTATAAAAGATTTTTCATATTTTGGAATAATACCGATTACAGTTCTTCCTTCATCGATAGTTGGTATTAGGGAATAGCTTATATTTTGCCCATTTCTATTTATAACTATATCTATCTCACTATTAGGGTCTGAATTACTAATGGTATCTACTATAGATTCCCAGTTATTTATTTTTATATTATTGATTTCTACAATCCTATCGCCAGGTAATAAACCTGCCCTTTCTGCAGGTGAGTTTGGAGTAGTTTCCTCAATAGTAGTTCCAGGTGCTCCTACTCCAAAGGAAACTATTGTCAACACAACTATGGCTAATATAAAATTCATAATAGCTCCAGCTGCAACTACAGCAATCCTAGATAGGGGAGGAAAGTTGTTAAAACTTCTAGGATCATTGGAATCTTCATCTTCCCCTTCCATTTTTACATACCCTCCAATAGGTAATAACCTTAATGTATATTCAGTTTCTCCACTCTTCCTTTGTATTAGCTTAGGACCCATTCCAATGGAAAACTCGTTGACTTTTATCCCAACTAGTTTAGCTACGGCAAAATGGCCAAATTCATGTACCAGTATTACTATTAAAAAAACTAATATTGCAGATACTGCTGTTAACATTTAAACACCACCTAATATTAATTTATAAAAATCTTAGTATAGTAGTATATTACTGGAGCGGCGAAAATTATACTATCAAATCTATCTAAAACTCCGCCATGGCCAGGCATAATATTTCCAAAATCCTTAATCTTTGTAATTCTCTTTATTTTTGAAGCAGCTAAATCTCCTAATTGAGATATAATGGAAGTCAATATGGATAAAATAACCATACTCCAAAGTGGCCTTATATTTAAGTACAATGAATATAGGATTACTAAAACTACACTGCCTATAATTCCACCAATAAAACCTTCTACAGTTTTATTGGGACTTATTGTTGGACAGAGTTTGTTTTTTCCAAATAAATTTCCAGCTATGTATGCAAAGGTATCAGTACCGAAAGCTATGATGAAAACTAAATATAAATATTTTGAATTACCTAAATATCCAATATGAAATAATAAAAAAGGAATGTAAATGATACCAAATAGAGTCAATGAAATATCTTTTAAAGAATAACCTTTATGTATAACTATAATAATAAGCAAAGTTAGTATTATAAGAGTAATAATTAAATCTAATTTGATACTAGGCATGATCGAGCTGATGAAAATTCCTGTTGTTCCCAAATAACCCAGAATATAACATGGGTTTACCTTTATATTTTCAACTGCCTTATAAAACTCTCTTAAACCGATGATTGAGAGAATATATATAGATAAATATAATAAATAGCCTCCTTTTATTAATACAAAAATTAATAGCATCAGCCCAATGATAGCACTAGTGAGTCTTTTAGTTAATTCATTCACTTAGATTCCTCCAAATCTTCTATTTCTTTTTTGGTAGTCTAAAATAGATAATAATAAATGTTTTTCTGTAAAATCTGGCCATAAAATATCAGAAAACCAAAACTCTGTATATGCAACTTGATATAGCATAAAATTGCTTAATCTTAACTCTCCACTAGGTCTAATTAGTAGATCTGGGTCTGGTTGGTCACAAGTATATAAATAACTTTTAAAAGTATTCTCATCTATATCATCTATACTGATTTTACCCATTTCTACATCTTTTAAAATATTTTTGATTCCCGTGATTATTTCGTCTCTTCCACCATAGTTTAACCCAATATTTAATATCATACCTGTATTTTTACATGTAGTTTTTACTGCCCTTTCTACTTCATTCTTTGCAAGCTCAGGTAATTTATTTATATCTCCCATAATATTAATTTTTACATTATTCCTATGTAGTTTATCTAATTCTCTTCTTATATATTGAACTAATATTTTCATCAATCCTTGGATTTCATCTAATGGCCTTTTCCAATTTTCAGTTGAAAAAGCATATAGTGATAAATGCTTAATTCCAAGGTTTGAAGCAGCACCTACTATTTCAATAACCCTTTCCATTCCCTCTTGATGGCCAAAATTTCTAGGTAAAAATCTTTTACTAGCCCATCTTCCATTGCCATCCATAATTATTGCCACGTGTTTAGGAAGTCTAGACCTGTCAATTTTATTTTTTAGTTCTTCTACGGTATATTCCTTCTTATCCAACTTTCACACCTCACTACTAAAAACCCCTTCTTTAAGAAGGGGTTTAGTTTAAATTTCCAATAGTTCTTCTTCTTTTTTCTTTGTAATTACATCTATTTCTTCGATGTATTTATCGGTAATCTTTTGTACTTCTTCCTCGCCTAATCTTCTATCATCTTCGCTAATCTCTTTATCTTTTTCCATCTTCTTAATTCTATCTATAATATCTCTTCTGATGTTTCTAATAGCAACTTTAGCATTTTCACTATTCTTTTTAACTATTTTCGTTAACTCTCTTCTTCTTTCCTCAGTTAACATTGGAATTACAAGCCTAATAACTTTTCCGTCATTTGAAGGATTTAAACCTAGGTCCGATTTTAGTATTTCTTTTTCTATTGCTGGTATTAAATTTGGGTCCCAAGGTTGAATGACTAAAAGTCTTGGTTCAGGTGCAGAAATGCTTCCTACCTGTTTCAAAGGAGTGATCTGTCCATAATAATCAACGGTTATTTTGTCAAGTAATGCAGGGTTAGCCCTTCCCGCCCTTATGCTTTGTAACTCATCCTTATAAACAGAAATAGTCTTTTGCATTCTCTCTTCTGCTTCTTTATAAAGGCTAGTAAACATAATTAATCCTCCTTTACTTGAGTACCTATTTTTTTACCTAAAACAACATTTATAATGTTGTTTGGTTCATCTATACCAAATACTATTAGGGGAATATTGTTATCCATACAAAGTGATGTGGCAGTTGAATCCATTACTCCTAAACCCATATTTAATATATCCATATGCCTTAGTTTTTCGAATTTCTTTGCATCGTTGTTTATTTTTGGATCAGAATCATATACTCCGTCTACACCTTTTTTAGCTAATAGTATAACTTCTGCTTCTATTTCAGCAGCCCTTAAAGCAGCAGTTGTATCTGTTGAGAAGTAAGGGTTACCTGTACCAGCAGCAAAAATTACTACTCTTCCTTTTTCTAAGTGTCTTATGGCTCTTCGCCTTATGTAAGGTTCCGCTATTTGCCTCATATCGATTGCTGATTGAACTCTTGTACTTACTTCTAATTTTTCAAGAGCATCTTGTAGAGCTAGTGCATTCATCACTGTTCCAAGCATACCAATATAATCTGAGGTAGTCCGGTCTATTTCATTTGATGATTTACCACGCCAAAAGTTGCCTCCACCTACTACTATGGCAATTTGGACGCCTAGTTTATGTATTTCTTTTATCTGGTAAGATATTTTATTTATAGTTTCTGTATCTATTCCACTACCCTTAGGCCCAGCCAAAGCTTCTCCACTTATCTTTAAAATTACCCTATTAAATATGGGTTTCATTAAACTCACTCCTAGTATTTAGAATAGTATTATATAAATGGAGAACAAGGATGTTCTCCATTTAGCTACATACCCATTTGTTTAGCAACTTCTTCAGCGAAATTTTCCTCTCTCTTTTCAAGTCCTTCTCCAACTTCGAATCTAACAAATCTTCTAATTCTAATATTTTCACCTATTTTTGAAATTTTTTCATTTAGAAGGTCTTTTACTTTTACATCTGGGTCTTTAATAAAAGGTTGCTCTAATAAGCATACTTGTTCATAATATTTTTCAATTCTACCTTCTACTATCTTAGCAGCTATATGTTCAGGTTTTCCTTCATTAATAGCTTGTTGTTTAAGTATTTCTCTTTCCTTACTTAATTCTTCTTCACTAACATCTTCTCTTGCTACATATTTTGGACTAGCTGCTGCAACTTGCATAGCCATGTCTCTTACGAATTGTTTAAACTCATCATTCTTAGCTACAAAGTCAGTTTCTGAGTTAACCTCAATTAATACTCCTATTCTGCCATTGTGAATATAAGCATCAACTAATCCTTCTGCAGCTATTCTTCCTGCTTTTTTAGCAGCCTTTGATAATCCCTTTTCCCTTAATAAGTCAATAGCTTTTTCTATATCACCATTTGTTTCAACTAAAGCTTTCTTACAATCCATCATTCCAGCTCCAGTTAATTCTCTAAGTTCTTTAACTTGTGATGCACTAATGCTCATTTTATCCCTCCTATATTGTTAAAAATGGTAAGGGCACAAGGAATTATCCTTTAAAACCCTTACCCTTTTTTATTACTCTTCTACATCTTCAATTTGCTCGCCTTGTTTACCTTCTAAAACTGCATTAGCTATAGTTTCAGTTAATAACTTAACTGCTCTTATAGCATCGTCGTTTCCAGGAATAACATAGTCTACTTCATCTGGATCGCAGTTAGTATCAACAATGGCTACAACAGGTATGTTTAGAATTTGAGCTTCTTTTACAGCTATTCTCTCTTTTCTTGGGTCTACTACAAAAAGAGCATCTGGAATTCTATCCATGTTTTTAATTCCACCAAGGAATTTTTCTAATCTTTCAGCTTCATGTCTTAATTTAATAACTTCTTTCTTTGGAAGAACATCAAATAAACCTTCTTCTTCCATTTTCTCTAGTTCATGAAGCCTGTCAATTCTCTTTCTAATAGTTTTGTAGTTAGTAAGCATGCCTCCTAACCATCTTTGGTTAACATAGTGCATGTTACATCTTTTAGCTTCGGTTTCAATGGCTTCTTGAGCTTGTTTTTTTGTACCAACAAATAAGATCTCACCACCATTGAAAACTAACTCCTTAACGAAGTCATAAGCTTCTTCTACTTTTTTTACAGTCTTTTGTAAGTCAATGATGTAAATTCCATTTCTTTCTGTAAAGATATACTCTGCCATTTTAGGATTCCATCTTCTAGTTTGATGTCCGAAGTGGACTCCCGCTTCTAACAAAGCCTTCATAGTAATTACTGACATAATTTTCACCTCCAAGTTTTTTTCCTCCATTTTCTTCATACATTAAAGGAACCCTAAGGCACTCCCTTTAATGTCAGAAAATGTGTGTAATCACTATAGTAGTATAACATAAGACATTTCCCAAATCAATGATTTTTAAATATTTTTGTCCATATTTTTTGAACTATTCATTTTCATAATAATTTCTATTTCTCTTACACCTTTATTCAGTTTTTTAGCTATTTCTTCAATATTAAGCCCAATAGAATGTAACTCTAGGATTTTTTCAACCGTATTATCTTCAAAACTAGTTTTTATATTCTCATATTTACTATTTATAATTGTATTTTCAACACTATCCTTATTAGTATTATTATCTAGATTTATATTTATAGCATTTATTTCCTCTATTTTACTACCTATTACATGGTCAAATGTCCCTATTATTTCTTCTGTAAGTTTATAATACTCCTTAACATTTTCCTCTATTTTGCTAATCTCGTCTATTTTTAAAGCAGATTTTTTTAAGTCATTACTTATAACAATAATAGAAAATCCTATTAGTGCGAATCCGATAATAAATAAAATATAGTTTAGCATACAACACCTCATTATATCTGAATATCTATTTTATGACCTGAAAAGGATGTTTTCTTTTTGCTACTTGGATTTTCTCTAGACCTTTTCCTTTTTTTCTCTTGGTGTTCATATTTATTTTTTCTTTTTTCATCTTTTGTTATTTTACTATGTTCAGTTTTTTCAGTATCAAGAACTTTCTTCTGATTTTGATTAACAATCTTTTCCCTTTGAATATAATTGCTATCTACTATATTTCTGTGTTTTACATTTTCAACAATTCTATGGCTATTCAACTCTTGTGTCTTAGGAAGTATAACATTAAAGTCAATGGGCTTAATGGACATAGTACCACTCCTTAATATGGTCCTATTTTTATTCTACCATTTTCTTCATAAAAGGTACACCTTTTCATTTCGTCTCTTACGATCATTTGGCTATTGCCTATGATTATCTTTACACCTGGATACACTGTGTCTGATACTTTTATCTGTCCTTTTAAAAGAGAATCTTTTTGGCTTTCAATGAGGTTTAGTTCCCTTTCTAAAGTGATTATTTCCGAGTTTAGTGAAATCCTTGCTTTTATTAAACTATTGTAGAGTTCCAATTTCTTTTGGTCTAGCCTATTAGAACTCTTTAACATATCCAACAATTTTAGTGATCGCTCAATTTTTTCTAAATTATCCTTACATGTTTTAATATTTTGTTCCAATTTTTCAAATTTATGTTTTATTTCTGGATCTACTACCCCTACTTCTAAAACTGTATTAGTAGCCATTGATGATCCAACTACTTTTGCACGTATTTCGTATTTTGCTCTACAAATACCACCTACAATGAGCCCTTTTCTCCCTATTACCAGAATGTTAGATTTTGAGGAAACATCGCTATGCATAATGGCTTCTGAGGTTATATTTCCCCTTACCCTTATGATAGAATTTTCAATAAATTTCGTAGATAAATTTCCACCAATATCAATTACCAGCCTATTGTATCCCTGTATGCCTTGACGTACTAATACGTCGCCGTCACATTGAATAAATCCACCTTCTACAGCACCTTTTATTTCAACTGAACCAGTAGTCTTTAAAGCAAATCCATTTAATATATCCTCTTTTATTATTACATTGCCATTAAAATTTATATTTCCAGTGCTGTTGTCTATATTGTTTAAAGTCAAAATTTCAGATACGCTTATCTTTCCATTTCGAAATTCTACAATCCCATTGGAAGAAGCTTTTAAAAATTTACCATCCTCAGAAACCGAAGTATTTTTTCCACGGGAAAACCTTGGAATTTTTCCTTTTTTATGAGAAATAGATTCTCCATTAACCTTTATTCCATCTTCCCCTTCTTCTGGAGGAATTATTTCTGCAATAATATCGCCACTTTTCACTACATTTATAGAATCTAACTCCTTGTAATCTACAGTGCCATCAGGTTTTATTTTTGGTAGGAGTGGTTTCTCAAAATCAAAATAATACTTAATTTTCCCATCCTTTCCATGTATTGGTTCCTTACCTTCTGCTATAAGTACTTTTTCGTTTACTATTTTGTTTTTTAATAAATTTAACAATACTTCTTCTTTTAAACCATATTTAATGATTTCCTTTACTTCTTTTACTATGCCATCAATATTAAATTCTCCTAGTTCACTATCATCATCTTTAGATATTACGATATAACCTTTAAGGCCATCTTTGCTAATATCTAAACTTAAATTGTTGTTTAGATGATACATGTTTCACCTCCTAAAAATTTTCATCGATGCCTTTTTTTATTAAGTAGTTCTTTATTTTTAAGATGGCTTTACTATGTATTTGAGAAATTCTAGATTCAGACAGCTCCATTATGTGCCCAATTTCTTTATAGGTTAATTCTTCATAATAATATAAAGAAATGACCAGTCTTTCATTTTCTGTTAGTATATTAAAGGATTCAGTTAGGATCTCCTTAATTTCCTTATTCTCATATATCTCCTCAGGTCTATAATTATCCTGTTGAAAATCTATAGAAAAATCTCCATTTGCCAGTATAACCTCTTCTAAAGATGCGATATTAAATGTAGAGATATCTGATAATAAAGCTTCTAACTCCTTTAATGAAATATTCATGGCTTTAGCTATTTCTTCATTAGTTGGAGTTCTTCCAAGTTGGTTTTCTAGCTGATAAATAATATTTTGAACATCTTTAGATTTTTTTCTCAAGGATCTAGGTATCCAATCAAGTTTTCTAATTTGATCAATTATTGCACCCTTTATTCTGATTTGTGCATATGTTTCAAATCTAATATTTTTTGTAATATCAAATTTATCGATGCTATCTATAAGACCTAGTATTCCATAGCCTAAAAGGTCTTCATATTCAATTTTACTGCCATAAAAATTATACATTCTTCCAGAAACTATTTTCACCAAATCTATATAATATTCAATCAATGCCTTTTTAACTTCACTATCCTTGGTCTTAGTATATTTAGTCCATAAGCTGTCAATTTCCATCTTCATCCCTCCATGGAAGTTATATTATTTTTTCTCCATGGCCAATGGTTCTAACATATAAGGAGCCATCTGCAGAATCTAATACTATTGTCCTACCAAAATTCCCACCTGTGTCTTCTGAAACTATTCTTATATTCAATTCCTTTAATTTTTCTTTTGTTGCCATAATATTTCTCTCGCCTATCTTTAACATTTGATTATTTGAATTAAAGTTAAACATTTGAGCTCCACCTGCTATTTTTGCCACTAAATAATTTTTATTAGCTCCAATTTTAACCATAGATTTAATTAGTTCATCTATACCTGTATCTGCAAATTTAGCTTTGTTTTCATTATTCTTTATTTCTTTGCTGGAAGGCAACATAATATGAGCTAGTCCGGCTATTTTGTTTACTTCATCATACAAAGTAATGCCCACACAAGACCCTAATCCTAAAGTTGTTAATAGATGAGGAGCCTTTGTCACATTTAGATCTGCCATTCCAACTTTAATAGTATTTTTTTCCATACTAATTTACCCCTAATGCAGTTAATATTTTATCAAAAGAAGATAAGTTAGGAAGGAAAAATATATTTCCTGTAACTAAATTTTGATTTTCTTCAAAGGTTGTCTCGATCATTAAAGCATGATCTGCAACATGTCCATAATGTATGGCAGGAACACTTAAGATAGCTCCAGCCATATCTATTGAAATCGAAGGTACAGATATAAAAATCTTAAGCCCCGTAAGAGATGATAGGGAATTGGCATAGGAAGAGGCTAAGATATTTCCTACTTCTGAAATAGCAGAAATATCCATTTCATCCAATTGTCTATCATTCCTTTCTCTATTGAATAACATATTTGTAAGATTAATTGCTGAATCCATGTCTAAAGCAAACATCATATTTCCAACTACGTCTTCAGTTAACTCAAAATATATTCCTACTATTAAATTTTCCTCTCCACCTAAGACTTCAGCCACTTCCTTAAATTCAAGAATTCGAACATTTGGAACATCCATATTGACTTTTTTTGATATCATACTGGCCAAAGCTGTTGCTGCATTACCTGCACCAATATTTCCTAATTCTTTAAGTATATCAATCATAAAATGGTTTAAATTGCCAACATCTAACATGTATTTCACTCCTAATTTTCTAGAACCTTTGATAATTCAAGTAAAATTATCAGTCTATCTTTTGTTTTGCCAATTCCGTTTATATATGAAAGATTAATGTTTTCACTAGAAGGCACTTCATCAATTCTTTCTTCATCTATTTCAATTACTTCGGAAGAAGAATCAACTATTAGTCCAGCTACAATATCTTCATTATTTACAACAATAATTCTTGTATTCTTGTCAATTTCTTTTATGCTCATATTTAATTTCTGCCTTAAGTCAATTAAAGGTATTACTTCTCCCCTTAGATTTATTACCCCCTTAAGATAATTGGGGCCGTTAGGTATTCTAGTAGCTTTTAACATTTTTTCTATAGAAATAACATTGTCTATTGGAATGCCGTAATATTCCTTATTTAACATGAAAATCACATACTTATTATCTATTGCAGATGACATATAAATGCCTCCTTTATATTAGAGAATTAACGTCTAGGATAAGAGAAATATTTCCATTGCCAAGAATAGTGGCACCAGAAATATACTTAATTCCTGCTAGATACTTGCCTAAACTCTTAATTACAATTTCCTGTTGGCCAATTAGACTATCAACGATTAATCCTGCCTGTTTTTCTCCTTTGTTGACAACAACTACAACAAGGTCTTCATCAACATCATCTTCTGGAATTTCTAATAGGGCTTTAAGTCTAAGTACTGGTATAGTTTTACCCCTGTACAATGCTATTTCTTGACCTTGAACATCCCTAATGTCGCTACTAGAAATATTTACTATTTCAGTAACAGAACTTAGAGGTATGGCATAGATCTCATCGCTTAATTTAATCAGCAATGCTTGAATAATAGCTAAAGTCAATGGAATTCTTATGATAAATTTAGTACCCTTATCTTCAACACTTTCCACCTCAACACTTCCGTTGATGGACTCAATCTTACTTTTAACAACGTCAAGGCCAACTCCTCTGCCAGATAAATCTGATACTTTTTCTGCAGTACTGAATCCTGGTAAAAACAATAAATTAATACTCTCTTCTATGGATAGATTTTCAGCTTCTTTTTCAGTTAATAAGCCTTTTTCTAAGGCCTTCCTTACTATCTTTTTATAGTCAATTCCTTTACCATCGTCTTCTACTTCTATTACAACATTGTTTCCATCTGGATAGGATTTAAGGATTAAATTTCCTCTTTCAGGTTTACCAATTTTTATCCTATCCTTTGGTAATTCAATCCCATGATCAATAGAATTTCTTATTAAATGGATTAAAGGATCCCCTATTTCGTCAATAACAGTCCTATCTACTTCAGTCTCCTCTCCACTCATTTGAAGGTCAATTTCCTTTCCTAACTCCTTAGAAAGGTCTCTAACAAGTCTTGGGAACCTATTAAATACCCTCTCTATTGGAACCATTCTAACCTTCATAACAGCATCATGTAAACTAGTAGTTATCCTTTCCAAATATTCAATTGCTTCAGTCATATTTTCCCCTGTAGCTTTACCACTTAAATCATCCATTCTAGTCTTGATAATTATCAATTCACTTACTAGATTCATAAGGTTATCTAGCCTATCAATGTCTACCCGCACCGTTTTTCCAATCTTACCTACATTGCTACGGGTTTCTTTCTCATTTTTAGTATCTTCTTTGTGAAACTCTGAAAAGTCTTTATCCGTATTAGGCTCAACATCATTTATTTCTATAATATCAATGGAATCATCTAATAGAGTTATTTCAATCTTTTCTATTTCTGAAATTTGATTTAAACTATCAAGTAGTTCAGCTTCTATGCTACTTGTAATTAGCATTATTGAAAAAGTTAAATCGAACTTTTCATCTTCAATATCCTCTACAGGTGGATTTGAATAAACTATCTCTCCAAAGGTTTCTAATGTATTAAAAACAATAAATGCCCTAGCTGCTTTTAGCATGCAAGTTTCCTTTAACAAAATATCAATTTTATAAGCGCTTAACCCCTCTTGTGCTGCCTTATTCAAAACTTCAACCAAATGGTGCTCTAACTCCATCGTATGCCTTTGTGAATAATTATTTTTATTATTTTTTTCTTTGCTAAGGAGTTTATTGAGTTTTTGGATTAAATCCTTATTGCTTGTACTACCTTCTGAACCATGATCTATAATATGGTTTACAGAAGTATCTAAAGCATCGAAACACTCAAATAGAAGGTCAATAATTTCATCAGAAACTTCTACTTCGTTGTTTCTAATGGCCTGTAAAACATTTTCCATATCATGGGTTAAGTTTGCCATATTAGTAAAACCCATGGTACCTGACATGCCCTTTAATGTATGGGCTACTCTAAAGATTTCATTTATATACTCAAGATTAGAAGGGTTTTTCTCTAGTTCTAGCAATACATCATTTAAACTCTGTAAATGTTCTTTTGACTCTTCCACAAAAATATTAATGTATTGATTAATATCAAAATCCATATTACATCCCCACTTTACTTAATATTTTATCTCCTATCTTTTCGATAGGTAAGACTATATCTATACAGTTAGTACTGATGGCAGCTTTAGGCATTCCAAATACTACAGAAGTCATTTCGTCTTGAGCAATAGTAAAACCCCCTGATTCTTTAATACGTTTTATGCCCTTTTTTCCGTCAGACCCCATACCTGTTAATATAACTCCAATTTTATTAAATCCTTCTATTTTTGCCACAGAATCCATCATCTTGTCTACTGTCGGCCTTAAACCTAGTACTTCCGGTTCTTGATCTAATCTAACAACTAGTTTATTCCCTTCTTTAACTACCCTTAAATGGTAGTCTCCAGGTGCAATATAGGCATGTCCCCTTAAAAGAATATCTCCTTCCTCTGCTTCTTTAACTTTTATGTTTGATATGGAATTTAACCTATCTGCCAAAGATTTAGTAAACTTTGGTGGCATATGCTGGACTATAACAATTGAAGCATCTATATCAGCAGGTAATTGAGGTATTAAAGCTTGTAGAGCCCTAGGTCCTCCAGTTGAGGTACCTATGGTGATTATGTTGCTGAAATTCTCTTCAATATCTATCTTTTTTTGAATTGAAGTCCTATGTTTTTTAACTTTATTAATTGGTTCAATAGTATCAAATTTTGCTTTTACAGCTACTTTAACTTTTTCTACTATTTGATTTCTTATATCTTCTTGCTTCAAGCTGAAAACATTGGTTGGCTTAGGCAAAAAATCTACTGCTCCTGAATCTAAAGCTTTTAAGGTCAGTTCAGCACCTTCTGATGTTAGTGAGCTGATCATAATTACTGGTATCTTGTGTTTTGATACAATATGGTTTAAAGTTGTAAGACCGTCCATTATAGGCATTTCTATATCTAAAGTCACTAGGTCAGGTTTTAAAGAGTCTATTTTTTCTAAGGCTTCTTTACCATTTTTTGCTGTATCTATTACTTTTATCTCTTGATCTGATTCTAAAATATCTGTTAATATCTTCCTAATTAAGATGGAATCATCTACTACTAAAACCCTGATCATCTATATCAACCCCTTTATTCTCAAAATTATTTGCTGTTCAAATATGTATTTTATTATTGCTTCCCTATCCTTGTCACTAATCTCAGTAAATGAAACGCCTAAGCTATATTTATAATTAAAGGAATCAATTTCTTCAACTCTGATTACAGTGGCTTTTCCTTCCAAGACATTATCATTTAATTTAAATTTCCACTGTATTTCATCTCCCACCACATGTTCATATTTACAGTATAATTTCATTCCACCCCCTGACAAATCTTTTGCCTCACACAATTCAGTTATAGTTTCCTTGTTTTGGCCCTTCAAAGTAAATCTTTTTTCTACATCTAAGGTGACTGGTAACCTAAAATAATTTCTTAATTGTATTCTTCTAACGTTAGAAGTTCTTTTAATTCTTAATATGTAAATTCTTTTATATTCTCTAGATATAATTTCTGCATCGAATGAATATTTTCCCCTATTTTCAACGTTATAATAAACTTTTATCGCTTCACCCTTATGTAATAATACTAGTTGGCTTTTTTTCATTGGTCCACCAATTATTAATTCATCGGGCTCAATAATCTCTAATACTTGAGAAGGATAGAATTTTCCTTTTTCATTTTCGCCATTTAATTCTATATCTAATTTCATACCGATTTCTAAAAATTCAAATTTAGACTCCACTTAATCACCTCTTTTTACAAAAATATCTAGTATCCTTTTTGCAAAGCTAGTTCTACCTTTCTCAAGGGGTGAAAATTTGGCATCTAAATAATTCATTGCCATTATATTTATTCTCTTTGCGTTAGGATCCTTTGGATGGGAAATGATAAAAGGCACTTGATTTATTACTGCATTTCTAATAAGCCTGTTTCTTTCTATATACCCAAAATACTCAATTTGAACTCTTAGAAAATTCTCTACTGTATTGTGTAGTTTATTAAAAATATCTCTTCCTTCGTTTCGATTACTTACCAAATTGCTGACAATGTTAATTTTACCTGTAAAGCCAGTATAAACTAAAGATTTAATTAAAGTATATGAGTCCATCAAAGAAGTTGGATCAGGGGTACAAATAATAATCACTTCATCTGCTGTCATGACAAAATTTATTACAGATTTTGAAATACCTGCACCAGTATCAATTACTATAAAATCAGTAGCTGCTTGTAATTTTTCAATTTCTCCTATTAATTTATTAAAGTTATCGCCATCCAATAGTTTCAATTCTTTTAATCCAGAACCACCTGAAATGATTTTGACTCCTTCTGGCCCATTTCCCATGATTTCAAATATATCCTTATTGGCAAAAACAATATCCGACAATGAGCTATTTAGACTAACACCTGATATGATTTCTATGTTACTTAATCCAATATCTGCATCTAAGATTACAACATCATAACCAAGTCTCCTAAGGGATATAGAGAAGTTTATTGCAAAATTAGTTTTTCCAACACCACCTTTCCCACTTGAAATAGCTAATACTCTTGCCTTCTTATTATGATTCTTTTCAACTTCATCTTTATGTTTCGCTCTCATCATCTCTCTTAACTTTGCAGCTTGATCAATCATTCGAATTCTCCTCAAGTAGTTTTTCAACTATTTCTTGATTGTTAACTATTTTAATATCTTCTGGGACATTTTGACCTATTGTATAATAGGATAGTTCTTTATCTGTAATATGTTTTATATTTAAAAAACTACCATATTTTTTTGCTTCATCTACTTTCGTAACAATTAACTTATAATCATTTAAAAAACTATAGGTATCAATGATTGAATTTAGAACACTGTAATCTACAGTTGCATCTAAAAGTAGAAAAACTTCCTTATTGCCAACTACATTTAATACTTCTTTCAACTCTTCGACTTGCTTCTGGTTATTATGGCTTCTGCCTGCAGTATCAATGAGGATAATGTCCTTGTGGCTAAACTTATTTAAGGCCTTAACCAAGTCATCTTTATTATAGGCAACTTCCAAGGGAAGTTTTAAAATTTCTGCATAAACTTTTAATTGGTCTACTGCAGCTATTCGATATGTATCTAAAGTTATTAATCCAATATCGTATTTATTTTCCAACACGAAGTTTGCAGCTATCTTTGCTAAGGTTGTAGTTTTACCTACACCTGTTGAACCAACAAAGAAAATATTTTTAGGTCTTATATCAATATTGATAGTTTTGGGATTGCCAAGTTTCTCAGTTAAAGTATACTTAACAATTTTTCTTATAGTTTTATTGTCCTTATTATCTAAGTTTATATCATTTTCAATTTCTTTTAAGATACTAGAGGCTATATGGGGGTTAACCCCATTTTTAACCATAATATTATGAAAATTGTTGAATTTAGGAGAAAAGTCTTCACTAATGTTTTTGTTATGTGATAAAGTCAATACTAAGTTTTTCAATTCCTTTAATTCATGATTAATATCTATTAATTTGTTCTCATATCCATTTGGTTTTATAAACTTAGGTATAAGATCCTTTTCTTCATAAGCTGCTGTAATTTCAACTAAGGGTTTTTTGAAAAAACCAAAAAAACCCTTATCTCTAATAGTTTTAGTATTTAATATAACGGCATCTGGGCCTAGTTCAGTCTTTAGTTTTAACATAGCCTCATGGGCAGTTTGACCAACATATTTTTTAACTTTCATTATATTCCTACCACCCCAATAGATTGTATTTCAATGGAAGGCTCTAATTCATTATAGGATAGGACAATAATATCCCTAGTCATTTGCTCAGTTAATCTTTTAAAATATAATCTAACTATAGGAGCTGTTAATATTATTGGTTGATCCCCAATATTTGTAAGCTTTTGAATAGCCTTAAAAGTATTATTTAATATGGTTTGTACTTTGCCTGGATCAATCGATAGATAAGCCCCTGTCTCTGTTTTATTTATCGAATTCATAATTAGTTCTTCAACTTCATTATCCAAGGTTACTACATTGAGCTTTCTACCTTCAGCATACTTGTTAGTTATATAGCCTGATAACCTTTGCCTTACATATTCAGTTAATAGGTCTGTATCATTTGTTATGTTACCGTAGTCAGCTAAGGTCTCCAGTATGGTAACCATATCCCTAATACTAATTTGCTCTCTAAGCAAATTAGACAATACTTTCTGTATTTCACCTAAGCTAAGGACTTTAGGAACTACTTCTTCAACAACAGCAGGATATTCCTCTCTAACATTTTCTATTAACGTTTTTACTTCTTGTCTACCTATTAATTCATAAGCCCGTTCTTTAATAACTTCTGTTAAATGGGTTGCAATTACAGAAGGGGGATCGACAACAGTATATCCAAAAATTTCAGCTTTTTCCCTTTCCTTTTCTGTAATCCATTTAGCTGGTAAACCAAAGGCTGGCTCTACAGTATCGATACCTTCAATGTCTCCTCCTCCCATACCAGGGTCCATTGCCAAATAATGATCGAAATAAACTTCTCCTTTAGCCACCTTTACACCTTTAATCTTTATTATATATTCGTTGGGATTTAGCTGGATATTGTCTCTCAGTCTTACTATGGGAACTACTAAACCTAGTTCCATGGCTATTTGTCTTCTTATCATAACTATTCTATCTAGTAAATCTCCACCCTGTTCAACATCTGCCAAGGGAATTAATCCATAGCCTACTTCCAATTCAATATCATCAACTTTTAACAAGCTAAGAACATTTTCTGGTTTTCTTAGTTCTTCAGCCTCTGAAGTGTCCTCTACTATTTCCTCAGGTTCTACACCAGTAATTCTTCTTATTCTAGTAGCTGCTGCTATGAATATAATTCCTAGCACTAAGCTAACAAAAGTTGGCAAGGGAGTAGTAAGGCCTAATAGTATAATAACACCTGCAATTATGTATAACAGCATAGGATTATTTTTGAAAAGCTGGTTTATAATATCCTGGCCTAGATTTGCCTCAGAAGCTGCCCTAGTAACAACTAATCCTGTTCCCGTTGAAATCAGCAAAGCAGGAATTTGAGTCACTAGTCCGTCTCCTACTGTTAACAAGGTGTATCTTTGCAGTGCTTCACCAAAGGACATACCTTTATCTATAACTCCTATTAAAAAACCTGCACCAATCTCAATAATGATTATAAGGATTCCAGCAATGGCGTCTCCTTTTACAAATTTACTAGCACCATCCATGGCTCCATAAAAATCAGCATATTTTTGTACGTCTTTTCGCCTCTGCTTAGCTTCTTCCTCCGTAATCAATCCAGCATTTAAATCTGCATCAATAGCCATTTGCTTTCCAGGCATAGCATCTAGAGTAAATCTAGCTGCCACTTCAGATACACGCTCTGAACCCTTAGTTATTACAAGAAAATTGATTATAATAATTATCAAAAATATAATAAATCCAACTACTGCATTGTTTTGAATAACAAATTCACCAAATGTTTCTATTACTTTACCTGCATCGGCATTAGTTAGAATTTCCCTGGTAGTTGAAATGTTTAAGGAAAGTCTAAACAAGGTAGCTAAAAGTAATAAAGATGGAAAAACAGTTATCTTTAGTGCATCTTCTGCATACATGGATAACAGTAGTATCAATAATGAAAATGAGATATTTACAATGAGCAGGAAATCTAATAAATTTGTATTTATAGGAATAATTATTATAAGTACAAGGGCTATTACAGCTAGAGCAACCAAAACATTTCCTAATTTCATCTTATGTCCCCCTAAACTCATCTTTTAAACTGTAAACATATGCTAAAACTTCTGCTACTGCTTCGTATAGATCCTCTGTTATCATCTCACCAATTTCTATATTATTATATATGGCCTGAGCCAAAGGTTTGTTTTCCACAATAGGTATGTCATTTTCTTTTGCTACTTTCTTAATATTTTCTGCTATTAAGTCTACACCTTTTCCCAGGACGAAGGGTGCATCAAATTTTTCCCTATCATACTTTAAAGCTACTGCATAATGGGTAGGGTTAGTAATAATTACATCCGCCTTGGGAATATCTTGCATCATTCGGCTCATTGCCAATCTTCTTTGTCTTTCTTTTATTTTGCTTTTTATTAGAGGATCCCCTTCTGTTTGCTTGTATTCCTCTTTTATTTCCTGCTTTGTCATCATAAGATTTTTTTCATGCTGCCTCCATTGGAAAAAATAATCTAATATGGCTAAAACGAATAATATGCCTAAAACCCTTATGATGACATTATAGGTGAGATTAGAAAACTTGAACATCGAATCTTTGAGTTCCAACTGAGGATACTGAAGTATGGTAAGTAAATTTTTTCTGATATACGATAGTGCCACATAGGCGGCTAAAAATATTTTAAAAACCGATTTAAATAATTCCATCAAAGCTCTTTTTGAGAAGATTCTTTTAAAACCCTCTACTGGATTCAACCTATTTAATTTTATTTTCAAGGTTTTTGTAGTAAACAAAACTCCTACCTGCAGATAGTTGATTATTAAGGATGAAAAGAAGGCAATCCCCAAAATCGGGAAAACAACTAAAGCAAAATCCGAAAATATTTTTAATGCATTAGGCATTAAATTATTTGTATGTAAAAAAACTTCTGGATTTTTTGCTTCATTAAATAAGTTAATTGTTAACCCGCTTAATTGTCTTCCTAATATTTCACTTAATATTTTCAGTCCTATAAAACTAGTAAATAGAATAACTACAGCAGTTACTTCTCTACTTTGTACTACTTGTCCCTCTTGTCGGGCTTCTCTTCTCTTTTTAGGGGTAGGTTTTTCAGTTTTTTCTGACTCAGCAAATAATTGTAAATTAAACTTAATCATATTAAAATCAGCCTTATTTAGTTTTTATAAATTTATACATATTATTGATTATTAGGTCGAAAATACTATCCATACTATTGAAAAAAATTGGCATACCAACTAAAATCAACAATAATCCTATTAGAATTTTAAAAGGCATCCCAACTACGAACACATTTAATTGTGGTATGGTCTTAGATAATATGCCTAAAATAATATCTGTAAGAAAAATTATTACCACAATTGGCATACTTAATTTTAATCCTAATTCGAAGGCCTTGGCCAAGGTATCAATAATAATGGCCATAGAACCTTCTGTATATTTGAAGCCATTAATCGGTATATAATTGTAGCTTTCTTTCAATGCCAATATTATTCTGTGATGTCCATTAATTCCTAACAAAATGATAAAAGAAAATATATAATAAAAATTCCCCATTAAAGGAATCTGTATTCTATTTTGTGGATCGATCACATTTGCCATACCAAAGCCAATTTTCATATCTATGATTTGCCCCATCACATAAAAGGCGGAGAAAAAAGCATAGGATATAAATCCAATTATTATACCTACAAGCAATTCTTTAAAAATCACTATTGTTAAAGGCAAAATACTATAGTCTACAGGACTAGTTAAAGTCATGGATATTATAATTGATATTGATAATGTAAGGCCTATTTTTGCAACATTAGGAACGTTTTGTGAACTAAAAAAAGGAGAAAAAACGAAAATCCCCGATGTCCTAACGACAACTAATAAAAATAATTGAAACTGATTAAATATAAGGTCTATGATTTCTTCCATGTGAATTCATCCTTAATATATGTACAGGTTGATATTTGTAAACAAGTCTGTTGCCAACTGAGTCAATAATCTTAAAATCCATGGTCCAAAAATTAAGATGGAAATAAAAACGGCTATAATTTTAGGGACAAAGGATAAAGTTGCTTCTTGAATCTGAGTAACAGCTTGAATTACGCTAACAATTAAACCTACCATTAAACTTATAATTAGCATAGGAGCAGCAGAAAATAAAACTGTACGAATTGCATCCTGTGCTAATTTTATCATATCAACATTACCCATAATAACACCCCTAATTAAAGCCTAAGACTAAAGATTTAGCAATTAAGTTCCATCCATCGACCATTACAAACAATAATAGCTTAAATGGTAAAGATATAATAACTGGTGGCAACATCATCATTCCCATTGCCATCAATGTACTTGCAACAACCATATCTATGACTAAAAAAGGAATAAAAATTATAAATCCAATTTGAAAAGCAGTTTTTAATTCACTAATAATAAATGCAGGAATTAAAACATGAGTCGGAATCTCATCTAAGTTTGAAACCCTATCGATACCTTTCATGTTTAAAAATAAGCCCAAATCCTTATCCCTCGTCTGTTTAAACATAAAATCCCTTATGGGAGTCATGGCCCTTTCCATAGCAACTTCTTGTGAGATTTCCGAATTAATGTATGGTTGAATTGCTTCATTATTTATTTCCGCAGCTATGGGAGCCATAATAAAAAAGGTAAGGAATAGGGCAATACCAATAATCACTTGATTAGGTGGTGTTTGTTGTAGCCCTAGTGCATTTCTTACAAAGGCTAATACAATAAGTATACGGGTAAAACCCGTCATCATAATTAAAATAGATGGTGCTAAAGTCAATATGGTTAGCAAGAATAAAAGCTGTAGTGAAAATACATAATTTTCTGGATCATCATTGTTTCCAACGGTAATAGTATTATCGAATATAGATATGCTAGATTCTCCATATGCAGATGTAGAAAAAATAATCAAATACAAAATAACCAGTATAGCTAATTTAGTCTTTCTCTTCATCGCTAAAGTCTTCCTTATCTTTTTTTGAATAAAATTTATTCAAAATCCTATTAATTTTCAAATTATCATGCCATTTGTCAATATACTTATCTAAATAATTATCAAAGTTTTCATCAAGTATATTAAACTCTTCCTTGCTAAGCTTGTCTATAACTGTTGTACAGCTATTGTTAATAGATAGTATATATATCCTCTCATTGATTTTTATTATGGCTATTTTAGAACCACCTGGAATATTTAGTATATCCAATAATTCAGCATATTTGCAAGACGCTGCTCTTTTATAGTTTTTTGCTATAAATCTTGTTCCATAGATGCTAAGTAGTATAACAGCAACAAATACACCTAAATAAAAAATTAATTGTAAAATTGCTTTAATTATACTTACTTCTTCCAATCCGGTACAATAAACAGGTGTACCATTAAAATACAGAAAGATAAAACTGTAAATTAATTTAATCCAACCCTTCATGGCTTAGCTCAATACCTTTTTTACAGCCTCAACTACTCTATCTGATTGAAATGGTTTGACAATAAAATCTTTTGCACCTGCTTGTATTGCTTCGATGACCATAGCCTGTTGTCCCATTGCAGAACACATAATTATTTTGGCATCATTATTGATCTTTTTTATTTCTCTTACTGCTTGTATACCATCCATTTCTGGCATAGTAATATCCATTATTACTAAATCCGGATTTAATTCTTTATATTTTTCAACAGCTTTTACTCCATTTTCTGCTTCTCCAGCAACATTAAATCCATTTTTAGTTAAAATATCTTTGATCATCATTCTCATAAAAGATGCATCATCCACTATTAAAATTCCATTTGACATTTTATAACCTCCTATTCAGATTATTAAATAATCTTTTTACTTGAATTATCAATTTCTGTTACCCTAATTCCAAAATTATCGTCGATTACTACAACTTCTCCTTTTGCGATAAATCTTCCATTAGCGTATATATTTAAGGGTTCTCCAACTAGTTTATCTAACTCAATAACACTACCTTGGCCAAGTGACAATATGTCGGCAATTTTTTTATGTGCTCTTCCTAATTCGACAGTTATTTCAATTGGAATATCCCCAATCAAATCTATGGAAGCATTAAATGGTTCATTGGATGCTTCTTGAAAAGTTTGAAATACTGGCTTTTTAACAACAACTTTTTCTTCATTTTTACTTATATTATAATTTATATCCATTCCTTTATCAACAGGTGATACATCTCTAGTTATAGGTTTTTCAAAATCAGGTTGGGTTTTCACTGAATCTAGAACCGAATAGTCTATAGTTTCGACATTTTTTTCGTCTTCACTTATAGTACTGCTCATTAGTGCTTCTACCATAGATTTTCCAAATTCAATTGGTATCAATTGCATAATTTTACTGTTGATGATATCTTCTACTACCATCTTAAATGAAACTTTAATAATTGGAAGATCTGTTTTTAGCAGTTCAATTATCTCTTTACCTTCTTGAAAGGTTATTTGCATTGATTTTGGAGGTTCAATATCTATTTTTTTCAAAAACATTTCTGACAAAGAAGTACAAGCAGAGCCCATCATTTGATTCATAGCTTCACTTACAGCACTTAAATCAAGTTCAGATATCTCCCTTTCAGTATCGAAAGTATCCTTTCCCATCATTATGTCGGTTATTATTTTTACATCATTTGTATTAAGGATTAAAATATTTGATCCTTCTAAGCCTTCTTTATAACTAACATCTATTGCTACAAATGGTATGGTATATTCTTCTGCTAATTTGTCTGTAGTAGTAATGCTTACATTAGGGGTAGTGATACTTACTTTTCTATTTAATAAAGTAGACAAGGTGGTAGCAGCAGTTCCCATACTAATGTTTCCAATTTCACCTAATGCATCTTTCTCAATATCTGTCAACACTTGATCATCTTCATAATTTTCTACTATAGGTTCATCATTAATATCGCCTTTTAATAGAGCATCTATTTCTTCTTGAGATAACATATCATTGGCCATCGTTAATTTCACCCTCCTTTACGACTTCTGTGATTTTTACAGCCATTCTATTATTAGATACGCCTACTTCTCCTCTAAATTTTATATTACTTCCTACTCGAACTCGAATATTTTGGCTACCATTAAGTTTAATAACATCTCCAGGGTGTAAGTTTAATATATCTTTGACTTTTATCGTAGCTGTACCCAATTCAGCAACTAAAGGAACTATTGTCTTTAGAATCCTTTCTTTAATAGCCATTAACTCTTCCTGTGAACGTTCTTTCTTTAAAGTGCTAAACCAGAGTCTAGTACTCAATTTATCCAATATTGGTTCTAAAAGAATATAGGGTATACAAAAATTCATCATACCTTCAATTTGCCCAATTTCAATATTCATTGTTATTAAAGCAATAGTCTCGTTAGGTGGAACAATTTGAGCAAATTGGGGATTGGTTTCAATCTTTTCTAGCCTGGGTTTCAAATCAATGACATTACTCCAGGCCTCTTTGATATCTCTTATCATCCTTTGAATCATTTTTGTAAGCAGTGATAATTCAATTTCAGTAAATGTTCTTATTTCCTGTTTTTCCGTTCCTTCCCCACCTAACAGCCTGTCAATTATTGTATATATTACATTTGTAGACATATCCATTAAAATCTGCCCGTCTAAAGGATTAAAATCGATCAGACATAGAAATGCTGGGTTTGAAAGGGCATTGCTAAACTCACTATAGGCAAATTGGTCTACAGTAAGAACTTCTATTTTAACTGGGTACCTTAAATAACCAGTTAAAAAAGTTTGAAAAAATCTACCAAGATTATCATGTATTACTTCTAAAGTTCTTAGCTGGTCTTTCGAGATTTTTTGGGGATTCCTAAAATCATATTTCCTTACCTTTTTAGAACTATCTTCTTCTTGAATATCTTCTACAGCTAATTCTCCAGAGCTAAGAGCATTGAGAAGGGCATCGATTTCAGATTGTGATAATACTTCAGACAATAAAATCCCTCCCCTACTGAATTATAAAATCATCAAAATATATATTAGTTATATTTTCGTCATTAAAAAGATTGATGAGATTTTTCTTAATAGAGTTCTGTAAATTAACTTGTCCTTCTTTTCCTTCTAGTTCCTCTTCTGTAGAATTTCTCACTATTTTATTGATTTCATCTCTTATAAGAAATTGTTTTTGACTCATTTCTTCATAGGTTTCTTTGTTTGTAGTTTCTATAGTAACTTTTATTTTCAAAATTCTTCTACTATCTTTTATATTGCAATACATCTCCTCTAAGGTCAAAGGATAGATTTTAACTTGTTTTTCCTTTGGATTAGAGTCATTTGAAAAAATAAATATGCCAGCTATAATTCCTAAAGTCAGTGCTAATAAAAGTATCAATATTAAAATTATGACATTTTTTTTAGACATACTATCACCTCTTTTTTTAAGGTTCTAATTTTTCAAATTCGCCTCTTAAAATTACTATATCTACTCTTCTGTTCTTAGCCTTGTTTTCTGGCGTGTCATTTGGAGCAATATTACGGTAATAGCTATATCCAGAAGAGGATATTCTCCCACCATCTATGGATTCAACCTCCACCAGGTATCTTAAAACATTAGTTGCTCTGGCAGCAGATAACTCCCAGTTAGTAGCATACTTTGAAGCCCTTACTATTGGATCAGTATCAGTGTGCCCCTCTACCTTAATATGTCTATTAACGAACTCTTCTCTATTCAATATTTCGGCAACTGAATGTAAAATCTCATAGGCTTCTTCTTTTATTTCAGCACTTCCAGAATCAAAAAACACATTGTCCATAAATCTAATAACTATACCTCTTTCTTCTGGTTGGATCACTATCCTATCTCCTAAACCTAAAGTCTCAATATACTCTTCTAGTTGAGCCAGTAAATCTTGTAGTTCGACTTCTACATCTAACTCATCCTCTGTAAGATTAAATGGGATATCTAGAGAAGTCCCACCACTAAGAATTCCTGTACCACCTCGAAAACTACTCATAATACTCCTGAACTTCTCAGCATCAACACTAGAAAAAGAAAATAACAGTACGAAAAAGCAAAGAAGTAAAGTTACCATGTCACTATATGTAGTTAGCCATTCTGCTGGACCACCATTTGACTCTTCTACTTTTCTTCGTCTTCTAGACATTATACTCCCTCACTCTCAACTTCTTTCTTCAGTGCTACTCTTTGTTCAGGTGGTATAAATGTTTTAAGCTTTTCTTCTATAATTCTTGGATTCTCCCCAGCCTGTATAGAAAGTAACCCTTCTATCATCAATTCCTTAATTAAAACTTCAGATTGACTTCGTATCTTCAATTTCTTAGCTAGTGGTAAGAATACT
>Ga0209537_1000325_pt1 | contig 58537 bp, 55 predicted proteins | sample BioPla4DNA1_FD_187698 | JGI IMG/M metagenome (GOLD analysis project Ga0209537, IMG submission 187698) | Biogas fermentation microbial communities from Germany - Plant 4 DNA1 (SPAdes) (version 2) | ecosystem: Engineered > Bioreactor > Anaerobic > Digestate | place: Bielefeld, North... | reverse complement strand
TATATTACGGCATTTTATTTTACAACTTCCCGCAAACTACTATATCATTATAGTCATTTTTACATCTAAGGTAAATAGTGTTAACAAAAAAAATTATCTTTCTTTCAGGTCCACAAGGATAATTTCGTCGCCAATCTTTTTTATGTCCCTCCAGGGAATTACTATTTCTTCTATTCTACCAAAAATCTGAAGAATTGACCACCTGCATGGAAGTATCAGCGATGTGATCCTGCCCGTGTCAAGGCTGAATTCTGCATCCTTTACAAATCCGAGACGTTTTCCGTCTGCAATGTTTATTACTTCTTTATGCCTCAAATCGGCTATTCTGCTGAGGTTTGAATTTGGAAGCTGTATGCCGTCGCGTTCAAAATTTCTCAATTCTCGCTGGACCATGTCTGACCTCTGAAAAAAAACTCCATTACAAATTTATTCATAAATAAAGGAAGTAAGAACACCCTACTTCCTTTTCGTTTTTCGTCCTATACATATTTTCTCATATGTCTTAATGCAGCCTTTTCAAGTCTTGACACCTGTGCCTGGGAAATTCCTATTTCCTCTGCAACCTCCATTTGTGTCCTGCCGCGAAAGAACCTCAGGTCCACAATCATCCGTTCCCTGTCCGTGAGTCTTGAAATTGCTTCCTTTATTGATATATTCTCCAGCCAGTTCTCATCGTTGTTTTTTTCATCACTGATCTGATCCATTACATAAATTGCGTCTCCTCCGTCATGGTAAACCGATTCAAACAGTGATATCGGCTCCTGTATTGCATCAAGGGCAAGCAGGACATCCTCCCTTGGTACATTCATTTCCTCGGCTATCTCACTCACCGAAGGCTCCCTTGACAGCTTGTTTGTCAGTTTTTCCTTTGCCTGCAATGCCTTATAGGCTATATCCTTTAAGGAACGGCTTACGCGGATGGAATTGTTGTCTCTCAGATATCTTCTGATTTCACCGATAATCATTGGTACCGCATAAGTGGAGAACTTAACATTCTGTGACAAATCGAAATTATCTATCGCCTTAATCAGACCTATGCATCCTACCTGGAAAAGATCGTCCACATGCTCGCCCCTGTTGTTGAATCTTTGTATTACACTTAACACCAGTCTGAGGTTTCCATGGATAAATTCTTCACGGGCTTTTTTGTCTCCGTTTTTTATTCTTTTGAACAACTCATCTTTTTGCTTGTTTGTCAGTACAGGAAGTTTCGATGTGTTTACTCCGCATATCTCCACCTTGTTGATCAAAATGACACCTCCCCATTTGCTAAAGCCTATTATCATTTTTTCCGGGAAGGTGCCAAATATACTGATAAAAAGCCCTGAAAATATCCTGAAAACCCCTTGACAGCTTCTTTAACAAAGAGCAATGTTGCATAACAGGGTTTCTATTTTTATTATAATTAATTCATCGTGGAAATATTATCGCTGGTTTATTTCCAGGAAACCTACAGCATCCGGGTTATTTCCTTTTTCAGCCGGCCCAGAATCCTTTTTTCAAGGCGCGAAATATATGACTGGGATATTCCCAGCATATCAGCAACTTCTTTCTGTGTCTTTTCCTTTTCGTTGTTCAATCCAAACCGCATCTCCATTATTCTTTTTTCACGCTTGCTCAGTTTTGCCATTGCGGTGGACAGCAGTTCCCTGTCTATTTCATCATCAAGGTTTTTCTGAATCAAATCGCTGTCGGTGCCAAGAATATCAGACAGCAGAAGTTCATTGCCGTCCCAGTCAACGTTCAGCGGCTCATCAATTGAAACCTCGGTACGAAGCCTGCTGTTTTTTCTAAGGAACATCAGTATTTCATTTTCAATGCACCTTGATGCATACGTAGCCAGTTTTATATTTCGGGACGGGTTATAAGTGTTTATTGCCTTTATAAGCCCGATGGTGCCTATTGATGTCAGGTCTTCAATATCCATGCCCGTATTTTCGAACTTCCTCGCTATATACACCACAAGCCTCAGATTTCTCTCAATAAGGGTTTTCTTTACCATACGGTCCTGCCCTGACAGTTTGTCCAAAAGCTCTGCCTCTTCCTCGTTTGTCAGCGGCGGAGGCAGCGCTTCACTTCCTCCGACGTAATAAATATCCCCGTGCCTGAACAACCTGCTGACTTTTCTCATTAATTCATACAGAGAAGCCGCTAATACATTTACAAGGTTCATGCTATTCCCCCTATCGCTCTTTATATACGATATTATTAAACTGCTACCATTTCAGGGCTTATAATGGCCTTGTACCGTTCACCGGATGAAAGCCTGTTCCGGCTGATGCACACAACAACCTGGGTACGTTCAAAGTATAATTCCTCCTGTTCCACACATACGCTGTCGGGCTTGAAACCAGGAAGCATGCCGTTCAGGGTTCCTATCGCATTGAATGGTATTAGCCTTATCCGTCTCATCCATTCGGAATCGTCATTCAAATCGAGGGTTCCTCTCATTTGTGTCCAGTTTTCAAGCCATTTGACCATTCCTTCGGGCAGCAGCTCCTTAATGCTCTCAAGCTCGGCAATCATAACAGGGCATTGCGAAACAGGATCGGTAAGCGAATTGCCTGTATCAATCAAAGCCTGGAGACACACCGTTCTGCCGCCAAGGCTGATATATGTCTTTACAATGTAAGACTCCTTCTCTATACGTTTTCTGAATATATCCGTGAAGGCACGGACCAGTAAAAAGCCGGTAAGAAGAGTTAATACCAGGAGCAGACCGTCGCTTTTCATACCGGTATAAAACTCACCGTTTTTAAAGTAGATTCCCTGGTTCAGAATGCTCATTAATGCATAACCCGCTCCTGCAAAAATGAAGGTAGAAATATAGAACGACAGCAAGGCTTTCAGCCAGCTTTTCAGCTTTTGCCCCGGGAAAGCAATGGCTGCCATCAATATGGACAGCATTACCTTTCCTCCAACGGTATAAAGGGTATTGATCCTGGGACACAAAAGCATTACAATCAGGTAAACGGCACCGACGGCGGATGAAATGAGTTTGCGCAGTGTTGTTGAATACCTGCCCGATAATTTCTCGGTTACAGACAGGATCCCGTAGTTAACAACAATATTCTGAAGGAATAATATATCTATGTAGACCGACATATAAACACCTCTGCCCGTCAAACCATCAATATGTTCAGTGCCATGATCCTTCGCTGACCCCGGAGCGCCAAATGAGCATATTTTTCCCGTTATACACCTATATGCAGGATCTGGGATGTTTATAACAGCAATTTGATAATATTGTTTGCGCCGACCGGTTAAACTGTTTATGAATATTATACAGCCCGTGAACCGCGGTATTTGTCAAAAATAATTATGACCTTTAAATTTCCTGAACGGATTCAGAAGGAATATGAACAGTTAATTTCATCCCGGTTTGCCTGTTTATTTCTTGGTCCTGGATACTTTTGCCGCCTGTAATATAATAAAGGAAACATAAGTACGGTATTTTCCCCGCTAAAGGTCGGGCAAAAAACCTGGATATAATTTGGCTGTTGATTTTACTAATTTTTTGGCTTATTATATAATCATATAATAATAATGGTATTATCTGGAGTTGACATGAAAAACCCGGTTGAAGTATGGTATCTGTATCACAGCGGGTTTGCCGCAAAAATAAACAATAAACTGCTGATCTTCGATTATTACAGCAACCGTCCCGCCAATGACGGGCCTTCTTTGTATAATGGAATCTTCAATCCCGGTGATTTTAAGGATCATGATGTGTTTGTTTTTGTATCCCACCGCCACAGGGATCATTACAATCCAGTTATTTTCAGGTGGATGAATGAAAACCCGAATATCAGCCTGATTATCTCGTCCGATGTAAAGGGTTATAAATCCCATCCGAATATATACAAAACCGAACCCGACAATAAATATGAAATCAGGGACATATATGCTGAAACTTTTGCCTCCACTGATGAGGGGATTGCCTTTCTGGTGAAAGCAGAGGAAACAGTCCTTTTCCATGCCGGTGATTTACACTGGTGGCACTGGGACGGAGAACCCGATTCGTTTAACAGGCAAATGGAAATACAGTACAAGGCCCAGGTAGAAAAGCTGAAAAAGCACCATATTGATATTGCATTCCTGGTGGCGGATCCAAGGCAGGAGAATTTTTCACTGCTTGGTCTTGACTGGTTTGCAAGGGAAGTATCATGCACACATATTTTTCCCATGCACTTTTCCAACGATTACAGTATAATGAATAATATTAAGAAGTACATGGAATCAAACAGTATACCAGCTGAAATACATTTAATAACCAAAAGGGGACAACGGTTCTGTATCGGGAACTGAAAACAGGGTATGGTGAGGTCAGTTATGAAGAAATTTCTTAAGGTGTTTTCATATTGCGCAGGGTTTACCGCTCTGCCGCTCGCAATAAATTATATTGCTGCTGTGCCTGTTGTTGTTTTTTTTATGGTTTTATATTCACTGCCAGGAATTCTTGTGGGCAACCCGGATCCATTCATGAGCATTGACTTAAACAGGGTTATGCAAAGTTCCATTATGCCTTCCCTGATTCTTTCAGGAATACTTACTTTCTTTTCTGCATGGGCAATCCATGCAATTTTCAAAAGAAAATTCCTTGAAAGGCTGTCATTTAACAAAACACAGCCGGCATTCATTGCAGCAAGTTTTTTGGCCGGTTGTGCCCTTCAAATGCCTACAGGTTTCATTGTGTCATTGATAGAAAGCGCAGGCGTAGCACCCGACCTGTTTGAAAAGTATTCTGAAAATATTGAAACATTGATGGATAATCAAAACATTATCCTTCAGATTCTTGCGGTAGGGATAGCGGCCCCGTTGATTGAAGAAATCATATTCCGCGGGCTGATTTTCAACCAGCTCAAAAAGAACACACCAATATCCGTGGCGCTGGTAATCCAGGCCCTTCTTTTCGGTATAGCACACTTGAATGTTGTCCAGGGCTCATACGCCTTTGTTTTAGGTATAATACTGGGCTTGGTTGCCTTATGGTCGGATTCGTTACTTCTCCCGATAGCAGTTCACGTGGGCATGAACTTATCAGGAGTATTCCTTTCGGAATTTGAATCAGGCATATCGGATATAGCCGGCCTGGTTATGCTGATAATCTCATTTTTGCTGGCGCCTGCATGCATGCTTTTTATACATCGCAGGATAAAAGAAGTCGGTGATTTGACCTGATCATTCCTCCGTGAGCAGGGGTTTGTGCGTGAACTTACGCCTGCCCGCGGCATAATCGGCAACAATATGCCCGCTGCCAATCAGCTTGTATTTATAGATTGTAAGCCCGTCCAGCCCTACGGGTCCGCGGGCATGTATCTTGTTTGTACTGATGCCCACCTCGGCGCCGAAGCCGTATCTGAATCCGTCGCTGAAGCGGGTTGAGCAGTTCCAGAATACATTCCCTGAATCAACAAGGTTCATGAATTTTTCCGCAATCTCCCTGTTTCCGGTGATAATTGCATCGGTATGGCCGGAACCGTAGGTATTGATATGGTAAATTGCTTCATCGGCAGAACCTACTATTTTTATAGACAATATATAGTCAAGGTACTCTGTTTTCCAATCCTCTTCCGAAGCAGGAGCAATATCGATTATTTCCCGTGTTTTTTCGCATCCTCTTAACTCAACGGAGCTTTCATTAAGCTTCCTTTTCAGTTCGGGCAGGAATTGCCCGGCTATATCACTGTGAACAAGCAGCGTCTCTGTTGCGTTGCATACCGCCACATACTGGGTCTTTGAATCGTTAACTATATCAACTGCCATTTTAATGTCAGCGTCCTTATCGACATAGCAATGGCATATTCCGTCGGCATGGCCCAGAACAGGTATCCTTGAATTATCCATGATATACCTTACGAACTCATTGGAACCCCGGGGGATTATCAGGTCTATGTATTTGTCAAGTTTCAGCATCCGGTTTACATCTTCCCTTGTCTCAACAAGATGAATCCAGCCGGTTGGAATACCCGCCTCGGCTGAAGCCTTTTTAATGAGTTCAGTCAGAATACGGTTGGTTTCAAGTGCCTCCCTTCCGCCTTTGAGCAATACGGCGTTCCCGCTTTTCAGGCACAGTGCGGAGATCTGAACAAGAGCATCGGGCCTGGATTCAAAAATTATACCTATTACTCCTATAGGGCAGCTTATCTTATACAGGTTAAGGCCATCGTCCAGCTCGGTTGCCATGAGCTTTTTCCCGACAGGATCGGGAAGGTTTATCAGGCTGTTGATACCATCAACCGCATCGGAAATTTTCCTGCTGTCAAACTTCAGGCGTTTCAGGAGAGGCTCAGGCAGATTCTCTTTTATGCTTCGTTGCATGTCTTCCTCGTTTGCCCGGATTATATCTTCCCTGTTATTATCAAGGTAATCAGCTATTAGTTTTAAGGCATGGTTTTTCTGTTCCGCAGTCATTGATGAAAGAGAGACCGATACCTTTTTCGCCGTTACCGCACTTTGAACCATATCCATAACAATCCCTCCAGGATATTATTCACACATATAAATTTAAATTACAGCAATTATAACATATCTTTTTATTAATTGAACAGTCATGTTATAATGTTTCCATATTATTGAAATATCATCGTCTTGACTTGGCAATATTTTGACTGTAACATGTGAAGATATGGAACCTGAAATTTTACTTAAATTTTTCGGCAAAATAGTGGTATTATTGATTATATAACAATTTGCCAGGTTAATTTAAGGGGGTAGAAAAATGTTCAGATGGAGCGAAAATTATAAAACCGGTATCGATACAATTGACGAACAGCACAAAAAACTGGTAGACATTGGTGCCAAACTTGAAGACATGCTTTATGCCGGGGATTCACTTGACTATTACGACTATATACTTGAGACGATAAACGAGCTGAAAGACTATGCAGACTACCATTTCAGCTATGAAGAGAGAAAAATGCGCGAGAGCGATTACCCCGGTCTGGAAGAACACCGTATGGAACATCTGTACTTTGTAAAGAGAATAGACAAACTTGCGATGCAGGACATTGACAGCCAGCAGATAGGTGTAATATCCGAAGCACTGGACTTTTTGGCAAGATGGCTTTTCAGCCATATTCTGAATTCTGACATGAAATATGTGGATCACCTGAAAGGAAACGCAGGCAAATAAGAAAGGAAGATCAACACCGGATGTCAAACTTACAAAAGGAAATCCAGCAGCAGGTACAAAGGCGAAGAACTTTTGCAATAATATCCCACCCTGACGCAGGGAAAACAACACTGACAGAAAAGCTTCTGCTTTACGGCGGTGCCATTAACATGGCAGGCTCTGTAAAAGCAAGGAAGGCTAAAAAATATGCAACATCCGACTGGATGGAAATAGAAAAACAGCGTGGTATATCGGTGACATCAAGCGTAATGCAGTTTGAATACAACAACTTCTGTATAAATATTTTAGATACCCCCGGGCACCAGGACTTCAGTGAAGATACCTACAGGACACTGGTTGCCGCCGACAGTGCGGTCATGCTCATTGACGGCGCAAAGGGTGTTGAAGCCCAGACGATAAAACTGTTTCATGTATGTAAAATGCGCGGGATACCCATATTCACTTTCATAAACAAACTGGACCGGGCAATAAAAAATCCTTTTGACTTAATGCAGGAAATAGAGGATGTACTGGGTATCCGCTCTTATCCAATGAACTGGCCGATTGGCACAGACGGCGATTTCAAGGGGGTATACAACAGGAAACACAGGCATATTGAACTGTTCACAGGCGGTAATCACGGCCAGTCAATAGTTGAATCTACTGTTGGCTCTGCCGATGATCCCGTTTTTCATGACCTGCTCGGTGAGCCGTATTATTCTAATCTGGTTGAGGATATAGAACTTTTGAACATCGCCGGGGACGATTTTAACCTGAAAGAGGTGCTGGAAGGAAAACTAACTCCGATTTTCTTCGGCAGTGCAATGACTAATTTCGGCGTGGAACCGTTCCTGGAAGAATTCCTGAACATGGCGCCTCCGCCGGGTGAACGTATTTTCACCGATACTGTAATTGAACCTGATACAGAGGACTTTTACGGCTTTATATTTAAAATCCAGGCAAACATGAATCCTAATCACAGGGACAGAATTGCATTCTTAAGGATCTGTTCGGGCAGGTTTACAAAGGGAATGGAGGTCTATCTGTCCAACAGCAGCAAAAAGATCCGGCTTGCACAGCCGCAGCAGATAATGGCCCAGGAACGTGAAATTGTTGATGAGGCATGGCCCGGGGATATCGTGGGGCTTTATGACCCCGGTATCTTCAGGATTGATGATACATTAAGCACAGCCAGGCCGGCGGCTTTGTTTTCCGGGATACCCATGTTCCCTGCTGAGCATTTTGCAAGGGTTGCACCCAGGGACACGATGAAAAGGAAGCAGTTCCTTAAAGGAATACAGCAGTTGTCTGAAGAAGGTACCATTCAGGTTTTCAGGCAGCTTGATATTGGTGTGGAGGAATTCCTCGTAGGCGCCGTAGGCGTTCTCCAGTTTGAAGTTCTTGAGTACAGGCTTCTTAATGAATACAATGTGGATATAAAAATTTCAATGCTGCCGCACAAGTTTGCACGCTGGCTGATAACTACCGGCACCGATCCCCGCGATTTGAACCTGACTTCGTCCACGATCCTTGCAGAAGACAAAAATGATCGTTATATGCTTATCTTTGAAAACCAGTGGTCGATTGACTGGGCAAAGGAAAAGAACAGAGGAATTGAATTATCAGATGTTTCAGTTTAGAAGGATAAAAGAATAAAAACCGGTATAACCTTCCTGGTTACAATAACAGGAAGGTTTTTTTAATCCGTTGTTTTTTCCGGCCACGGACTATCTTCTCGGTATTATAAACATTGCAATAAGGTACAGAAGTATTCCGCCGACAAAAGCAGAAAGCAGTGACAGCGTTGCCCATATAAGGCGTATCACCGTGGGATCAATCCCCAGGTATTCGCCTATCCCTCCGCAAACACCGCCGATAACCTTGTTCGTGTCCGAGAGATACAGCTTTTTATCCATAAAATCACCCCATAAATAATTTATACAACTAAGCTATGTACAGAATAATACGGTCCGGACATCATAAAGTATGACAGTTGAACAGGATTTATTTTATTCTGTACACTTCTTCAGGTGATTTGATATGAACATCTTCACTCTTTAGTATCTCAAGGGCTTTTTCAGGTTCTTCAACCCTGAAAATAACCAGCGCGCTGTTCGGACTGGAATTGCCTACAAAAGCGTACATGTATTCAATACTTATGCCCTTCCTGTCAAGTACGGACAAAGTCTTTGCCAATCCGCCCGGCTTATCCTCAACTTCTATGGCTATAACATCATTTATGCTTACTGTAAAACCGTTATCAACGAGAATTTGACTTGCCTTGCCGGGGTCATTGACAATAAGCCTCAACACGCCAAAATCGGTTGTATCTGCAATTGACAGCGCTCTTATGTCAATATCGTTATCGCCGAGAATGCCTGTAACCTTCGCAAGCCTTCCGTGTTTATTCTCAATGAATATTGAAATTTGCTTAATCAGCATGATACCACCTCTGAAAAACTCTATTACCTGATTAAATTATATCTTAACCTTCCTGTATCAGGCAAGGAGATTTTATACCCGCCGCTCTTGCAAACGAAGCGACTGTTTCCGGGCATTCGCACGATAGCCTTTCTTTTCTGTTCAAGTGTTTGTAGCTATCGTACAATGCGAGGAAACTTTTAGCGGAATGCAGCATAGAATTGCGCTGTCAGAGCGAGGATTAGCAAGCCGACTGTTTGAGCAAAAATGCATCCTACTATATTTTTTCTTAAGCATTTTTGCGAGTTTCGGCTTGCCCGAGCTGATACTTACCAGTTCTTGCAAATGAAGCAACTGTTTCCGAGCATTCGTACGATAGCTTTGCTTAATCATCATGTGTGGTGATATTGTGCAATGCAAGGAAACTTTTAGCGGAATGCGTATTCAGAACCGTAACTGTGATAAAACGGGCTGCCGGTACATGCGGCAGCCCGTTTCGGATTATACCTGTCTCTGGTCGGAGATGTTTGCATTATTGTTATCCAATGACAGCTGCTCCAAATCGTCATACGGCGGATCTTCTGTGGTACCTTCCAGGAGAACAATGTCAAACTCATTTGGAGGCGTTCCCCAGGAGTTTCCTGTAAACGTGACAAATGCACGATCTACCAGGAATCCGCCCTTGGTGTTGTAGACCACGTTATTGTTTATGGCGCCTGTTGTATCCGGATTGATATACATTCCGGTTCTGAGACTGTAAAACGTATTGTTTTCCAGCAGCACGTTCTGGGTATTAACCTGTGATACAACTGCCCGGTTCACAACCCAGTCGTCCATAGGCGGATCCTGTTCGGGTCCGTATATCGTATTTCCGATGATCCTGACATTCGGCGCACCTATCTGAATAAACTCCTTAGGATACGGCTGGTCGCTTGTTATCGTCAGTCCCTGAACGGTTACATCGCTTCCTGTAATAAGCATGAGTATAATATCACTTGTAAGGATTATCTCGGCACCGGGTTCACCAAGCAGGGTTATCCCCTGTTTGTTCACGTTAATCTGGGTTGAAACCTCATAGGTACCCGTGCCTATATGAACCGTACCACCTGCTGCCACCGCATTTATACCGTCGGCAATGTTTCCGAACGGACGGGCAATGCTTCCGTCGCCGTCAACGCTGCCTGCCTTCACTTGAATGTTTTCAGTATCAACCACCTGGTTCACGGCATTATCAAGTGCCTCCTGCAGTTCCTCAACGGTCAGGTAACCCAGGCCGGGACGGTTCCTGAGCAACTCATCCAACACTATATCCTGGGCTGCCAGGCCAAGAGCATTGAATCCGTCAAGGTTTAACCCCAATGCCGGATCGGTAATCGCTGCCCGCATCTGTTCAATACTCTGTGCATTGTTTACGTCTTCCAGGGCTGGATCAGGACTTACCGGGGCTCCAATCCTGAAAATCATTATTGATGCACTGACACCTGCCTGGTTTCCTCCTGCCGCATTATCAAGGGTTACGTCACCTGCGCTTTCATGGTTCCTGAGCGTTATTGAATCACCGGCGGCGGCATTTATGACTGCAAAACCGGCAAAACCGTTATTGTCGGTCCTGCTTCCGTACGTGCTTCCCGGTACGGGATTATCGTTTTTGAACAGCGTAAACTGGCCGGGCTCAAGGCTTGTAACCGAATACCATATCGCATAGATACCTGCCGTCTCAATGGTAATTGTTCCTGTATCTATTTCGTGACTTATACCGTTCAGCGCACCATTGTTTGTAAACGGAACGGTACCGTTTACCGGGATGGTCTGGTTACCGGTGTTGTAGATATACCCGAACGGATTATCAGGTGGAGCAGGAGTTTCCGAGTATGTAACAATCAGCTTCGGGAAATACGGTTCATAAATAATATTGTTTGTGCCGAACTGGACCAGGGTTACCCCGTCCGGGTTCGTCAGCGCGATTCCGTGATTTTCTGCCGCACCGCTGAGCCAGTCGTTTACAAGCGTTGTGATATCAATATTTACAGTTGAATACAAATCGGTTGTTTCGACATTAATCTGTGAAGATGTACCCGTGAAAGTCGGAATAGTATTGTACGTCACTGTTGAAGCATCAAAAGGGCTTGTTACCCTGTTAACAACTATTGGACTCGGCTCATCACCGGTTTTGACAATTACCGATAACTGCAGCACCGCACTGTCCACACTTGTTACGGGTATCGATGACAAATCAATTTCCATAAGTCCTATACAATCCAGGAAAACAGGATCCCTTCCGACATACATCAGCGGATAGAACGAAAAATTCTGTGTCGGCTGGGAGGAAGATACAAATGTTGTATCCGGAATTCCAATTGATATCGTCGGCATGTCTTGTCACATCCTTTCCTTGTAACTTCATATTTTAATCATGGCTGTAATATGCCGGCAGAGCCGTAAATTCGATCCCGCCGGTTTGGGCATGCCCCTTTTTTCCCATGATCAATCTTATTCCATGTCCCAGAAAATGATGCCTAGTTTTATCATCATGTTTCACCGATTCCGAAAGAGTTTCAGCCCGCGGAATTATGCAAATGTAACATTACATAATCAGTTTGCATATTATTGTATCAAGACCGGTTAAACGCTTTTGTTTATCCGAATTTACAACCAGTTGTTTTCTCAGTAATGGAAGCCGTAACAAAAGAATCATTGCACTTAAGGAGGGAATGCGAATGAGCAGGGCGTTAATTACAGGAATCACCGGACAGGATGGTTCATACCTGGCCGAGTTTTTATTGGATAAAGGATATGAAGTACACGGACTAATCAGGAGAAGCAGTACAGAGAATACGGACAGAATCCGCCATCTCGTCGGTGATCCGGCAAGGGTTACCCTGCATTACGGGGACATGACCGACGCAGGCAGCCTCAGCAGACTGTTGTACAAAATCGGGCCCGATGAGGTGTATAACCTGGCAGCACAAAGCCATGTGAAGGTTTCTTTTGACATACCGAAATTCACTGCAGATGTTAATGCTGTTGGCACTTTAATGTTACTGGACAGCATCCGGGAAGTAAACCCGGAGATTAAATTCTACCAGGCTTCCTCAAGTGAGCTGTTCGGAAAAGTCAGGGAAATACCCCAGAACGAAAACACCCCGTTTTATCCGAGAAGCCCTTATGCGGTAAGCAAGCTGTATGCATACTGGATAACGGTAAATTACAGGGAATCGTACAATTTGTTTGCCTGCAACGGGATACTGTTCAATCATGAATCACCCCGAAGAGGCAGAAACTTTGTAACCAGGAAAATCACAACGGGTATTGCTGACATACTGAACGGGAAATCCGAATGCCTGTATCTTGGCAATCTTAATGCGAAAAGGGACTGGGGATTCGCCGGCGATTATGTAGAAGCCATGTGGCTTATCCTGCAGCAGGATAAACCCGACGACTATGTAGTGGCAACGGGAGAAACACATACGGTGAGGGAATTCTGCGAACTGGCCTTCAAGGCTGTCGGAATCAACCTTGCCTGGATGGGAGAAGGCCTGAATGAAATAGGCGTGGATAAGGACACCGGCAGGGTGCTGGTCAGGGTCAGCAGCGAGTTCTTCAGGCCCGCGGAAGTTGATTTGCTGCTTGGCGATTCGACAAAGGCGAGAAGCAAGCTGGGCTGGAAACCAAGGGTATCCTTTGAGGAACTGGTTGCAATGATGGTAAGAAGCGACGCAGAGGCCGCAGGAATAAAACTGGATTAAGGAGAGATTTAAATGGAGAAAAACAGCAGGATATATGTGGCGGGACATACCGGGATGGTTGGCTCGGCCATTGCCAGATGTCTTGAACGGAACGGATATAAAAATATAATCAGGATATCTCACAGGGAACTGGACCTTACGGACCAGGCAGCCTGCGGAAGGTTTTTTGATTCGGAAAAACCCGAATACGTGTTCCTGGCCGCCGCAAAAGTCGGCGGAATTCATGCGAATGATATCTACCCGGCTGATTTCATAATGGAAAACATGCTGATTGAATGCAACGTGATCCGCAGCGCTTTCAGGAATAATGTAAAAAAACTGATGTTCCTGGGCAGTTCATGTATTTACCCGAAACTGTGCCCCCAGCCGATTAAGGAGGAATACCTGCTTACCGGTCCGCTCGAGCCCACGAATGAAGCATACGCCATGGCCAAAATATCGGGGATAAAAATGTGCCAGGCCTTTAACAAGCAGTACGGTACCCGCTATATTTCGGTTATGCCGGCAAACCTGTACGGCATTAACGACAGGTTTGATGCCTACAACTCCCATGTAATCCCGGCAATGATAATTAAATTCCACAGGGCCAAAACCGAAAACCTGCCGTTCGTTGAACTGTGGGGTACCGGAAAACCTTTGCGTGAGTTTTTATATGTGGATGATATGGCCGAAGCCTGCGTGTATCTTATGCAGAACTATGACGGCAGCGAGCCGGTTAATATCGGTTCGGGAAAGGAAATCAGCATACGGGAGCTGGCTGAAACAATCCGGGACGTTACAGGGTATGGCGGTGAGATTGTGTTTGACACGACAAAGCCCGACGGAACACCGCGAAGAGTTCTGGACAATTCAAAAATAACAGCTATGGGATGGAAGCCGAAAACGGACATAAGGGAAGGATTGCAAAGGGAATACGAGTACTACCTGGAAATGGTGAATAAATAGCTTTCGGGGGGATACGGTACAAACGGGTTTATCCCCCCTGTTTTTCGGGAGATACATTCCTTATTCGGCAAACAGTTGTTTTAGAACATCCATCTGGGCCTGGAGCAGTGCTTCCGATTTTGTTTTGAAGGTATACACTTCATTTTTGAGCTGTTCATATTTAACCTGGATATTGCGTGCTTCATTCGCAGCGTCACCAATAATCTTCTGTGCTTTTATCTCTGCTTCTTCGATAATATTTTTTGCCTTGTCACATGCATTTGCCTTAATTTGTTCGGCAGTATGCTGTGCAACCAGGATGGAGTGCTGCAGCGACTCCTCAAGCACCTTATAATGCTGTACCGTCTCGTTCAGCGTTGATATCTGGCATTTCAGCTCATGGATGCTGTTATTCATTTCGTTATAGTCTTCAATAATTTTTGCGAGCAGACTGTCCACCTGCTTTTTGCTGTACCCGTCGAAAAAAGCTTTTCTGAATGCAATACTGCCAAGATCTGCAGAGGTGTAATTCATTTGACCACCTCCCAACTCATATTCCTGTAACAATATTTTATTCACAATCCCGCCCTGATGTCACAAATCATTTTTTCGATGGCTTGTTCCTGCCCACCTGTGACAGCGTACCGAAAGGTGATATATCCCTGTCCTTCGCAGTCACCTGGAACCGCGAAAAATCCCGTGTTGTAATCATGTCGCATACGTCGCTGAACCACAGGAAATTGCTTATATAGGCATAGAACCTGGCCCTGTCAAGAATCCCTGAAGAAACGGGATAGTACCTGTGCATCCTCAGGATGAAATTCTCGCCCAGGTGATCCATAATCATTCCAAAATCATAGGCGGGATCTCCGAAACCTGAATTGCCGAAGCCAATAATTCCTGCCACTCTTCGAGAGGTTTCATCAAATATTATATGGTTGGGCGTTAAATCTCCGTGTATCAGCACCGGCCGGAATTCAAAGAATTCTTCATTGTCAATGACCGGCTGTATAATCTGGCGCAAGTATTCTTTTACATAGCCAGTGCAGTATGGTTGAATCTTTCTCTGAATGGTCTCAAGCTCATCCAGCCAGTTTTCGCGGGACAGGTTCATCTGCGAATCCCCGATTCCCGCGTATTCCGCCTTTTTCACCGGGATACCGTGCAATTCCTTCAGAAAAGCCGCAATCTGGCCGGCAATGGCGTCCTGGGTATGATAGTCCAGCTTAAGCAGTATATTCCTGTACAGCGGTACACCCTTGATATAAAGGCGCTTCGACGCGTTCGGATTAATCATCTCCACTTCGGGCAAAGGGAGGCTGACCAGTTTCCGGATAAAGCCGGTGAAGTCGGCTTCGGTTCTCAGGTATACTGCACTCCAGTCGTATTTTGCAAACTTAAACAGCACCTCATTATTGACAACGGCGATATCACTGTATTTCCCGTCGGTCTTGTTGAATTCGATCTTCGACAGGTCCAGTTGCGGAAACCTGCTTTTTATCAGTTCAATATATTTCAGCTCGCTTGAATTCAAAAATCCTCCCTCCTGTCATACAAAATGTGTTTAATACAACAGTTTTATATTGATTCCGGACCAGTCCTTAAGCCGCAACACGGTATTGGACAGGCTCGAATAACCGTTGCCTATGAAAAAATCACACTGGGCAGCGAGGTATGTGTCCCTTATCACTTCAATGGTGTCCCTGATAAGCTCCACACCTTTATGCCTCTTGTTCGGAAAATCCTGAAGGCATAAGGGTATGCGTTCCTTTAAAGGCCGCTTTTTGCTGTCGGTATATAAAAGCATACCGTTTATGTCATACAGTTTTTTATACTGCTTCAGTATTTTTTTCGAATCGGTTATCAGAAAAATATGCCTTATGTTATACCGTTCAATATAATGCCATATGTATGGCTTATACAATTCATTCAGGTCATAAAGCTGTGCCACTTCATTCACGATGGCATTGGAACGGCAGTGTACGCCGAGGATGGGTTTTTCATCCCTGAAGTTCGGGTTTGTGTTGATATATTTCTTAATTTCCCGCTTTACTTCGGGTTTGAGTTTCAGGTACTTGTCATAAAGATGCCGGTAAATCTGGTATGGTGTATTCCCGAAGGACCAGTGTGCCCTGTTCGTATATGCAAGTACCGAGCTTAACGGGTAATATATGTCACTTACAACAATATTCGCATCGCTTTTCATCAGGCTTTTAAGGTCCCTGCCTTCCATTTTGAACCTGTCGGTGTCTTCAGCAAGAATGTTTTCCGGGTTCCAGACGGGCGGATGGAAGGTGTAACCGGGACGGACAGCTTCATGCACCGTATAATTTGAAACCGGCTCAAAAAACAACTCGTAAGCATTTGTACTGATTGATTCGCTGTACAGGCTCTCCATGCCCCAGTACACTACCGGGATTCGGTTCGTCAGTTCTGCTGCAAGAAGCTGGCACATAACATGATCCACGTCGGCCCAGATGCTCTTACCCAACGATTTTATCAACAGAAATCGGTTCTGCATACGTATTCACACCTCCATACAACTCAGGATATTCCCGTCTGTGACGTTTTGTTTCGGCTTTTCTTCTCTTCCGGTCGGCTTTCACACGTTTCCTTGCCAGCCTCTGTTCATGCTTCAAATCCCTGTAGAAAAGGACAATATTGCTGTCGGGCCAGTCCCTCAGGCGTTTTACCGTGTAAGATACGTTGGAATACCCGTTTCCGATAAAGAAATCACACATAGATGCCAGGTAGGTATCCTTTATAATCTCTATCCCTTTGCGCCTTTTTTCCGAATAGCTTGTAAGGTGGGGAGCGTTCCGGGTATCGCTCAGCTGCCCTCTTTTGCAGTCTGTGAATATCAGTTTTTTCCCGTACCGTTTACGAAAATCGGAAAGAAGCTCCTCGCAGTCAGTCAGGAGCAGTATTTTTTTTATGCCGTACTTTCTTACAAAGTACTGTATTGTCTGGTGATATCTTTTATTCAGATGGGACAGGTTTTCCACTTCCTTTACCTTGTCGCCGCCGCGGATGTGTACGCCGAGCAGCGGCTTTTCGTCCTTCATGAACTCGTCGTAAAACTCCTGTATTTCCTGCCGGATATCGGGCTTCAGCCTGATATATTTGTCAAACAGGCACCGGTATATCTGGTGGGCGGTCATGCCGTAAGCCCAGTGGTTTTTGGGGATGAACTGTATCAGCGGACGCACGAAATAGTGGGTATCACTGACTACCACATTCGCATCGCTGAGCATCATATCACCAAGGTTCCGGTAAGCCCATGCTATCTTGTCAAAATCCTCCACCATAAGGTTTTTATCGTTCCAGACGGGAGGATAATAGGTATAATGAGGCTTTGCCAGGTCTTCAACCGAGTAGTTCGATACAGGTTCGAAATACAGTTCAAAGGCATTACCTTTAAAGGATTCGGAATACAGGCTGTTTGTGCCCCAGTAAACCACGGGAATACGGTTAGTAATTTCCGCTGCGAGGAGCTGCCCCATTACATGATCCACGTCCGACCAAAAACCGCAGCCCCAGCTTTTTATCAGCAGGAAACGATCAGTTGTCATATTCACCACCCCCGATGCCAAGTTTTTTCTTAATCTTCTCATAAAGGTTCCTGATAAACTCCGCAACCGAGCTGAAAAACTTATTTTTGACCGCTGCAATCATTTTTACGTTAACGGGATATTTGCGCTTTTCCCTGCGGCGGAAAAGGAGCCTGATATTTTCCTCAGGCCAGTCCTTTATCCGGGATATTGCCCGCGACAGGCCTGAAAAGTCGTTGCCTATGAAAAAGTCGCATTGCGCAGCAAGCAAAGCATCTTTTATAACTTCTATTCCACGTCTTCTTTTCACCACAGGGTTTTCTATGCTGTACGCAGGATCGTCGGCCGTAAGTCTCTTGCAGCTGGTACACACAACCATGTCATCATACTTTTCCCTGTATTCCTCCACTACCTCTTCGCTGTCCGTAAGGAGAAATATTTTCCTTATCGAATACTTGTTCATAAGTTTGTTGATTTCCGAATGATACTGCGTATTGGCCTTCAGAAGTTTCCCCTTCCCGAGGAAACGGTATTTTCTTTTATTCTCTTTCGGATATCTGCTCCCGTATTTCCTGCTGTTCCTGCGCCAGTAATGCTCGTCTGCGATGTCCTTTCTTATGTCAATCAGCATGTCTTCTTCTTCCCTCCGGACATGAACCGCAAGCAGGGGGTGCCATTCCCTGAGCCAGGAATGATAAAACCCCTGTACCTCCGCAAGAATATCCCTTTTTATTCTTATATACTTTCTGAAAAGATAGCGGTAAATCTCGGTGGCAGTCATCCCGTATGCATCGTTGTCCTTTTTTACGAACGGAATGATTTCGGATATTGAAAAATACACATCCCCGATCACCACATTGGCATCACTGCTGATAAGGTCACCGATGCTCCTGTACATCCAGTTGTCCTTCGTGGTGTCTTCCACCAGCAGATTGTCTGCGTCCCAGAACGGTGGATAGAAAGTATACTCGGGCTTTGTTAAATCGAATATGCTGTATTCGGATACGGGTTCGAAATACAGTTCAAACCCGTTTGTATGAATAAAACCGTTGTGCAGGCAGTGGGTCGGCCAGAAAACAACAGGTATGCGGTTGGTAATTTCGGCAATTAAAAGCTGTCCGAGAACGTGCTCCACATCGGACCATAACCGGTAACTCCAGGGTTTAATCAGAAGAAATCTGTCCCCCGCCATGTAAAGGTTCACCTCGCTGTTTCTGCAAATTCTTTCCTCACGTTTATATTATGTATACTTACCGATTTATGTGAAAAAATATGGGAAAATAAAGGCTGAAAAAAGGGGTGCCGGCTTAAAGATTCATCAGCCGGGCAACCCTGACGTTTCAATGTTCCACTCAATTGTGCGGCGAAGGCCTTCACGGAAGGGCTTAAAAGGCGGCAGAGGAAACTCTGTCAGGACTTTCGTGATATCAAGCCTGACCATTTTCGGTGAAACCTTTACATCCTTCAGGTTTTCCCTGTGAGCAATATCCCCGGATAATTCGCTTCCGGTTAAAAGGCAGATTTCTTCAGCAAGGTTACGGATGCTTATACTGTCTTTTCCGCCCACATTATACACAAAGTCTTTTCCGTAGAGCATTATATACAGCAGCATCAGCACACAGTCGGCAATATAGCAGAATGTCCTTATCTTGCTTCCGTCATCAAGCATTACAATCCTTTTCTCGTAAAGAGCCTGCCTTAGGAAATGGGCAAGCACCCTTTCGTCGGTCAGGCCTATTCCCGGCCCGTAAGTCATTGAGATTCTCGCAATCTTTGCATTCACGCCTTCAAAGTTCCTGTAGGCAAAGCACAATGTTTCACCCATTCGTTTTGACTCGGAGTAAACAGCCCGTACATCCACGGGAGAACACAGTCCCGGATAATCCTCCGATGTGGGAATATTACTTTCGTCCGGGTTGCCGTAAACTTCGGATGAGCTTAAATACAAGAATGTCGCATTGTCCTGTTTTGCTTTGTTCAGCAGCTTCTCCGTCACCGTTGTATTAAGGTGAATAGTATCCAGGTAGTTCCCGATGAATTTTTTCGGCTGGGCGTAGGTTGCACCATGGATGATATAGTCTGCTTTGATTCCGAAAACATCACTGTCCGGGTTATTCAAATCAACCGGGTAAAAGGCGTAACCGTCCCTGAATATGTCCTGAAGACGGTCCGCGGGCGGGCTTTTGCTTACGGCGAAAATGTCAACCCCTATGTTTTTTACGACATTCGCAAGATGCAGCATATAAACCAGGTATGTGCCGATAAGGCCATTGGCGCCTGTAATATAAACGGTTTTGTTTTTTAACGGCGTCATGTCTGCCTTTTCAATATATTCAAGACAGTCCTGTTCTATAAACCTGTCCATACAGATCCTCCTTTAGTCTTCAACCAGTTTCACCGCTTCGGCAAAAATATCCACATCATTCGGATAATATGCCTTTTCAAGTACGTCGCTTGTCGGTGTCGGGGTATCGGGGCAGCACACCCTTTTCACAGGGCTCTTCAGGAAATGGAATACCGTTTCTGCAGCAAAAGCCGCTATCTCCGACGCCGCACTGCCTGTTTTGCATCCCGTGTCGGCAATTAACAGCCTTCCTGTCTTCGCAACCGATTCTGCCAGGATTTCCTCATCAAAGGGTTTCAGTGTACGAAGATCCACCACTTCTGCAGAAATCCCCGCCTCCTCGAGCTTTTCGGCCGCCTTCAGCGCCTCAACAAGCATGTATGAAACGGCAACAATGGTAATATCTTCACCCTTTCTTCTGATCACACCCCTGCCGATTGGTATTGAATAAACTTCTTCAGGAACATGCCCCGTTGTTTTATGCAGCCACCGGTGCTCAACAAACAGAACCGGGTTATTGTCCATGATTGCCGATATCATTAGTCCCTTTGCATCGTACGGGGTTGCAGGAGCAACGATTTTCAGGCCCGGGACATTCATCAGCATTCCCTGGATACACTGCGAATGCTGCGCCCCGGATCCCCAGCCCCTGGCGCTGATAGTCCTTACTACAAGCGGAACGTTTACCTTGCCGCCGAACATATAGCACCATTTTGAAGCATGGTTCACCAGCTGGTCCAGTGAAAGCAGCATAAAATCCATCCGGGCATGGATTAATACGGGTCTCAGACCCGCCATCGCAGCCCCGGCCGCTATTCCTGTCAGTGAGTTTTCGGCTATAGGAGTGTCGAACACCCTGTCCGGTCCGTATTTCTCCTTTAATCCCTTCGTTGTTCCAAAAACGCCGGCAATATCATCCACCCCTTCGCCCATGATAAACACTTTCGGATCCCTTTCCAGCGCCTGGTCAAAAGCCTCATGCAGTGCTTCCCTGTATGTGAGTACCCGATCACCCGCGGTATCACCCTTTATAAAGAAATTATCCAGTTTTTCTACCTGAACTGTGGTCCACGGCATATAAAATCCCCCTTTCAGTCGGCATATACATATTCCAAAAGCTCGTCGGGAGAGGGTTTTGGAGAGTTCTGAGCAAACTCGAACGCTTCTTCAATCAGGCTGTTTATTTCTTCATCGATGCTCTGCAAAAGCTCATCGGTTAAAACTCCCTTCGCCTTCAGGAAATCCGAGTACCATTTAAGCGGACATTTCGAAACCCAGTACTCATATTCATCCCTCGGCCTGTAGCCTTCACCCACATCTTCGACCGTACCGATGTGCCCTTTCCACCTGTACGTAACACATTCAATCAGCGTCGGGCCGGCACCGTTCCGGCACCTCTCTATTGCTTTCCGTGCATATTCTGAAACCATCATTACGTCATTCCCGTCAATCCGGAAGCCCGGCATTCCGTAATTCTCAGCCCATCTGTATATATTGTCGTCCGCCTGCCGTGCAAGCTGGTGCGAGTTTATCGCGTAATAATTGTTTTCGCAAACATAAACGACGGGCAGCTTTTTCAATGCAGCAAAGTTCAGGCTTTCATGGAACGTTCCTTCATCGGCGGCACCATCGCCGAAAAATACCACCGTCACCCTGTCATTATTCTGAAGTTTTGATACCAGTGCCGTACCCGTTCCAAGCGGGATATTCCCGCCGACTATTGCTGTAAACCCCAAGATTCCCACATCGGTGTCAACAAGATGCATTGAACCGCCTCTGCCCAGCGCACATCCTGTTTTTCTCAGGTACAGCTCGGCAATCATTTTCCTGATATCTCCGCCTTTTGCAATATACAGCGCATGGCCCCTGTGAGTGCCGAACACATAGTCATCTTTGCGAAGGTGTATGCAAACACCCGCTGCAACGGCTTCCTGCCCTATCGATAGGTGGATTGGCGTTTTTATTTCGTCATACTTGTATTCATCATTGATTCTCTGTTCAATCAGGCGGATTAACCGCATGGTTCTATACATTTCAAGAAGTTTTCCTTCTTCCATTACCATTGCCCCCTTCACTCAGTATAAGAGCGTAATCCTGTTCTTTTCCCAGTTCTTCAGTTCAGTCACTGCCAACGATACGTTGGAATGGCCGTTTCCTATAAAGTAGTCGCATTTTGCGGCAAGCCATGTATCAAGGATTATTTCAAGGCCTTTCTGCCTGTTGTCGTGGAAATCATGAAAATGTACGCCTGGCCCGTTGCCCGGAACCCTTCTGCAGTCGGTATGTATTAAAAGATCGCCATACCTTTTTTTGTATTCTTCAAGGATGTCAATGCAATCGGTCATCAGGAATATACGTATTCCAGGATTTGAGGCAAGTACCTTTTCTATTTCGGCAGGATACCGTTCGTTCAGCTCGTGCAGGTGCCGCACCTCGTTTGCCTTGTCACTGCTTCTTATATGCACGGCTAAAAACAGGGAACTGCTCATATTCCTGTTATAGAAGTCATAGATTGCCCTTTCGGCATCTTCTTTAAGGCGGATGTATTTGCTTATCAGCCTGTTGAACAGTTCCCTCCGGTTCAGGCCATAAAATCGGTGTCCTTCAGGAATTTTCAGGATTAAACTTTCAGGTTCAATAAAACTGTCTGCAACGCACACATCGGCACTGCTCACGGCCAAATCCTCAATCGCCGTTTTTCCATTGTCCCGGTTGGGCATGAGAATATTATCGCTGTTCCATCGTCCGGGGAAAAAGGAATACTCCTGTTTTGCAAGATCCTGTATACTAAAGTCCGATACCGGCATGAAAAACTGTTCAAACGCATTGGAGCCGTCATTTGCCGCGTACAGGCTTCCCTTTCCCCAGTAGATGACGGGAACCCTGTTGAGAATCTCAGCAGCAAGGAGCTGAGCCAGAATATGGTGCATTTCGTTCCACAACCCCGCCCCTATTTCCCTTATTAATAAAAAATCTGGTCCCTTCATTCGCATTCCCCCGCCTGTTTCATTCCTTACAGGAGATCCTCATGCCCCTGCTGCTTCAGTTTTTCCACAAGATCTTTTATTCTCTGGGATTTGTTCCTCGGGCAAACCAGCACTTCGTCCTTAGTACCGGCCACAATCATGTTGTCAACGTCTATCGTGCAAATGGCGATATCTTTCCCGTAAATAACCGAGTTCGTTGTATTTATTCCTATGTGGCGCCCTTTTACCCTGTTCCCGTCGGAATCGGCTTTCAGGGTCTTGGCCAGGGCATCAATGCTTCCGATATCATCCCAGTCAAAATCTGCCCTTACGGCATACAGCGACCGGGCACATTTTTCAAGCACCCCGTTGTCAAAGGAAATGCTCTGAATCTCACCATAGGCTCTCTCAACAGCGTCTGAAACCCCACTGTCCTCTTTATTAAGTGCATCGGAAAGCTTCGTGTAATGCGCGGGAAGGTATTCCTTTACATTCCGTATAATGGCATCGGTTGTGCCCACCACAATACCGCAGTTCCACAGGTAATCGTCAGAACGGATAAGTTTCTCGGCCGCTTCACGGGACGGCTTTTCTATAAAATTAAGAACTCTCGACGCTTTATCACCGGTGCCGGTTACAGGTTCAACGTGTATATAACCGTATCCGTCTGCGGGATAGGAAGGCTTTACCCCGATGACAACAAGCCCGTTCGTCCGCTCGGCAGTCTCGAATGCCAGTTGCAAAGTTTCCGCATAGTTTTCGGTATCTTTTACATATCCGTCTGCCGGCACAAAGCAAAGAACCCCTTCTTTATGCTTTTTCTTAAGCAAAAGCGTTGCATATGCAATACATGCGGCAGTGTTTTTCCTGTCGGGTTCTGACAGTATATTCTCCCGGGGAATGTATTCACCCGCCGTTTTTCCCGTAATATCTGCCAGACGCCGGCTTGTTATAATATAACATTGCCCGGGCTGTACAACCCTGCACAGTCTTTTTATGGTTTGAATCAGCATCGGGCAATTGTCTTCAACCGGAATAAACTGTTTGGGACTGGCTTCTTTTGAAAGCGGCCAGAGTCTTGTACCCGAGCCTCCCGCCATAAGCACGGCAAATCTCTGCATACTCCTGCACTCCTTTTTATATATTTTCTCTGTCAGGCTTTATTGCCGGCGTATTTACACCGGATCATCCTGATAAAAAAGCACGGTTTATAATATATTATGTAAATTATGTGGATAAGGTTCGTACACAAAAGACAGGAGAAAAGGCAGGAACATGGCTTAACAGGGGTCTGACCTGTAAACAAAAAAAGCGGCCTTCCGGGATACACCCGGGGACCGCTGAATATACCAAAACCCCTCTATTTTACTGAATCTGAAAAAATATGTTATTGTATCTGTGAATGCTTCATCCGTCGCTCCCGCCGCTTTTTGCATTATACGTTTTGCTTGTTTCCTGTTTCTTTTATCCTGTTTTCTGTTTTCAGCAACCCGAATCGGAATGTCAGGCTAATCTTTTGCATTACGCCCGGACCAGCTGAAAGCGGGTCTGCTGCAGCCCTAACTTTACGGCAGGTTAAGTTTCTGACCTGCATATATTATTGCATCTTCAAGGTTATTGATCTTTTTTATCTGATAAATATACTGACGGATATCCATGTTGCCACGGTGTTCGCTTGCTATGCCCCAAAGTGTATCACCCTGCCTGACCGTTACCGTTTTATACTCCTTCTTCAGGTTTTCACCGGCTGATACGACAGAACCGACAAAAAGTACAATAACTGAAAACAACAAAAGTAAAAACGTAAAAAACCTTTTTTTATTCTTAAGCCGGTATGTTTTCATAATTCATAACCTCCTCTGGCTGCTGTAAAGTAAAACCAAAGCAGAATTCAGAAGCAAAAGAACAAATGTTCTATATGTAGTTTACCGAACATTTGTTCATTTGTCAATAGTTTTTCGAACATTTGTTTGACATTTGCTTTATTTATGGTATAATTAGGTTAATAAAATGATAACGAGGTATCGCGATGAGACAAAAAAATCTGGATAAGCAAAAACAAATTCTGGATTTTGTAAACAGACAGGTTCAGGAAAAAGGGTATCCGCCTTCAGTGCGGGAAATCTGCAAAGCCGTCGGTTTCAAGTCAACTTCCACCGTTCATTCGTACCTGGCAGCCCTTGAGGAAAAAGGGCTGATAGTCAAGGATCCTTCAAAGACAAGGGCCCTGAAGGTGGTGGACAAGAATGACAAAAGCCTTGAAGGCTACGTTTCGGATCATGAAATTGAAAATGTCCCCATAGTGGGAAGAGTTGCAGCAGGCCAGCCCATTCTTGTCGTTGAAAACATTGAAGATACCTTTCCCGTTCCTGTGGAATACCTTGAGAATGGCACTGCATTCATGCTGAAGGTTAAGGGCGACAGCATGATTAACAAGGGCATATTTGACGGGGATCTGGTTGTGGTAAAACAGCAGAACACAGCATCAAACGGTGATATTGTAGTTGCGCTGATTGAAGATGAAACCACTGTTAAAACTTTTTACAGGGAAAAGGATCATATCCGCCTGCAGCCCGAAAATGACGACTATGATCCGATTATTGTAAAGGATAACCTAACAATTTTAGGCAAAGTGATAGCACTGTTCAGAAAATTTTAGAGCCTGCCGGCTCTTTTTTTATGAAAACTCTTGGAGTATTTCCGCTCTTCAGGCGGGACAGTTTCAGGCGGTCAGATATGAATAGTTTCTGAATACGAGTCAATTATTTCAACCCTGACATCGCTGTTGATGTATTTAATGACAGACGACATAATACTGTCTGCATGTGAAGCATCATTTGTTACGCAGGAAAAACCCAGTTCGCTTCTGTTCCACTCGTCCTGCCTCCCCGTCTCTGCTGCTGACACATTGAGTTTTGTTCTGATTTTCGCCAGCAGGCTTTTTATGACACTTCTCTTATCTTTCAGGCTTTTCATACCGCCTATATACAATGTTATGTTCAAAGCTCCTACAACCATGGTCCTTCCCTCCGGTCCGTTCTTTATTATCTCGCGTCCGTGTTTTTTGAGGCACAGGCATTGCAAGCGCAGGAATGCAACTGAGCATTTATGCCTCTTAAACTATTATAATATTATAAATCATTCAGACTGTTTGTAAAACATTGGAGCCGGCAACAGTCAATCCAAGCAAAAGAAAAACAGTCTACAGCGAAGTTATTTTGCAATGCATGGGAATTTCAGTCGAATGCAGTCCGGTGATAAAAAGAAAATATAAGGAAGAAAACAAGGATAAGAAAATTGGGACTTGCTTAACAATGGAACAAAAAAATACTCAAAACGGAATTATTCCATTTCATTCAACAGCTTCAGCAATGACTGCAGGATACTTGCAACCTTGTTTTTATAAACAGCCAGGTCCTTTTTCAGGCGTTCTGCCTCAAACTGGGTTTTAACCACTTCACGGTTTGCTTCATCAATGATTTCCTTGGCTTTGTTTTGTGCTTCAGCAATTATATTCTCAGCCTTTTTTTCAGCATTGCTTATTATCTCGCTACTGGACTGCTGAGCAAGGATCAGGCTTTTCTTCAGGGTTTCCTCCATCTTTTCATACTGGGACAGCCTGTCCCTGAGCTCCATAACCTGGTCCTTTGCCTTCATCAGCTCGCGGATATAGTCGGAGTAATCCTCTATGATTTTTTGGATAACTTCATAAACCTGATTCTCGTCAACACCTCTCATGTAAGTTCTGCGAAATACAATGTTCGATAAATCATTTGGTGTAAAATTCATAAAGCATACCTCCGGCATAATCAAATAATAAGCCCATCATAACTGTAAAGAAGCACAAAACCGCAAAGCCATGCAGCAGTTATGCCAGAATAAAAAAGGAATTCTCTACCGGATGAAAAACACGGCAATAACAAGCACAGAGAACCCGGTGCTTCAGCATATCCTGAAAAAGAGAACTACCATGGCATATAAAATACCTGTCATCAGCTTCGACCGTTACTTCATCCAGGTGAAAACACCCTGTTCCTGGAGTTCTTCTCTCACATCACCCAGTATATCAACACTGTTCGGAGTAGCAAGAAAAATTCCGGATGACACCTTATGAATATTACCATCGAGGGAATAAACAGCACCGCTCAAAAAATCAACAATCCTTTGAGCTGTTTGAAGTTCAACATCTTCTACATTCATAACTATTGAGCGGTTGGCCCTTAAATGATCGCAAATTTCCTTTGCACCATTAATGTTCTTGGGGGAAACGATTACAACCTTTGTATTGGTGTTGCTGTTCAGATTCAGAACTTTACCCTGGTTTCTTTTGCCATATGCAGTTTTTCGGCTTTCAGCCTTATCAGTTTCTTCAATATCTTCATCGTCATAGTATTCTTCATCGGTATCTTCAGTTTCCCAACCAACAAAATCGAGCATTTTGTTCAGCAAGTTTGCCATATGTATCTTCCTCCCACTCTTCTTAAGTAAAATGTAAGCCGGTTAATCATTTGCACGTTATGGGTACTGTCTCTCACCGAAAATGCTGCTGCCGATGCGGACAATATTTGCGCCTTCCTCAACAGCAACTTCAAAATCATGACTCATACCCATTGACAAATATTGCATATCAATATTATCAATATTTTCCCGTCCGATGTCAACTGAAATGTTTTTTAAACGCCTGAAAATCCAGCGGACACTTTCGGGATCCTCGGTGTACGGAGCAATGGTCATCAGTCCTTTAACCCTTATATTCGGGTACCGGGACATTTTCACTGCAAAGTCATATACTTCCTCCGGGGAAATACCTGCTTTTGTTTCCTCCCCCGAAACGTTTACCTGTATAAGGACATCCACTGTCCTGTTGCAGGCCATGGCTCTTTTCTGGATTTCTTCTGCCAGCTCCGGACGGTCCAGTGAATGAATCATGGTAACCTTGTCAATGATATATTTCACCTTGTTTGTCTGGAGACGGCCGATCAAATGCCAGTTACACCTTTCTTTAAATATATCGTATTTTTTTAGGAGTTCCTGAACCCTATTTTCACCAAAATCAAGGATTTTTTCTTCAATTGCAGTTTCTATAGCCTCCGCTCCGACAGTCTTTGAAACCGCCACCAGTAATATATCCTCGGGCCTGCGTCCGCTGCGCAGTGCTGCATTATTAATCCTTTCCCTTACCTTATCAAGGTTGTTCCGGATTTTTTGAGCGTCCTCAGCAGTAAACATCAGTCAATCACCTGTCCTTCTTCAATATTTTGAGGGTTTACGATGTAAATATCAAAAACCCGTACCGGACCGGTATCTGTCGAGCCGGGAAGTTTATCGATAATCGCAAATGAATCCTGTTCTGCAATAATCTTTACTCTTTTTTTCACGGCCTTGTTAAAGCGCACCAGGTAAACATCAGCGGTATTATCATACATATTTCTGTTTGTAAGGCTTCTCTGGGGAATTTTCAGGCCTTCGATGCTTTCAACCACCAAATCGGCCTTTACATGTCTCAGGTTTACCGTCTTCTCGATATAGCGGTTAAATGAGACGGTAACCCTGCATTTATCATCAAAGTTTTCAACTGATTCAACGGTGCAGGGTAATAAATCCTTAATTCCGTCAACCTTCAGTGATATATTATCCCCTTTTTTCAGTTTGCTGCTGTCTTTTTTGCTTATTGCACAGACATACCAGCTTATTTCATTATTAACAAGCCTTGCAAAGGGCTTACCACTGTCAACCTCGAAAAACTGTTCAAAGCCGTTGGTTTTCTTATTGTTTTTCGTATCCTCACTGAACTTCAAATCTTCGATTCTCAGGTTGTCAATATTGGAATGGCTGTATTTTTCATCAACATCCTCACTGTCCCACACAACTATACCGGAAAACCCGGCTTCAATGGAGATTGCCGATTCATTCACCTTCGCCCGCAATGTCTCCAGCTCTTTTTTCTTGTTTTCCAGGTAGAGCCTGTTTCCGCCGCTTTCAAAGATCTCCCTGTTTCTCTGGTAAAGCAGCCTTTCAAGTGATGCCTTTATATCCTCGATTGCCGGAAAGTTTTTATTCACCGCAACATCGGTCAGCTTGTTGACTTCACTCTGAACCCTGTTTCGGAATTCGCTGTCTCCGCTCAGGATTTCGGGATTATTCTCTGCAAACTGCCGTATAATGTTCTTCTCAAGATTCTCAATTTCGCTTAGTATTCTTTTGCTGTCATTGTCAACGACTATGGCAAACTCATATTTGTTCGGAACCCTTTCGCCCTGGTCAACCCTGGGTATAACAATCCCGTCACGGGGAGACACGACAGGTTTTTCATCCCTTATAAAAACACCTTCGGACTTTATTTTTATCTCAAGAATATTGGTATGTAAGATGTCTTTTTCAATGTTTCCGTGGAATATCCACTTCCACAGGGCAGGCAGGTAAATAAGGACAAAAAGGATTAGGAGAAAACGTAATGGTTTGCCCCTTTTTCTTCTCCTTTGTACCCGTCGCTTTTTATGTTGTTCTTCTGCAGCAATTCTTTCTCTTCCCTTATCTTTTGTGGTCCGCATATTCTCCTCCAAAATGCCCGGTACAAACTCACCTTATAACCGGAGCATTATGTTTATCCGCTGCAAATGCAAGGGAATAACCTGCCGTCAGTCATTCAGAACCAATAGGCCCCTGTTTTCCAGTTCCTGTACGGCGCACAGAACGCCGAGCTTAACATGTTCGTATACAAGCCCTCCCTGGAGATACGCAATGTACGGCGGCCGTATCGGTGCATCAGCCGAAAGTTCAATCGATGAACCCTGTACAAAAGCTCCGGCAGCCATAATAACCTGCGAATCATAGCCCGGCATTTCGCTTGGTACAGGAGTAACAAAGGAGTCAACGGGTGAACCTTTCTGAATACCCTGGCAAAAAGCAATAACCGCATCAGGATTTCCAAACCTGATTGCCTGTATAATGTCACTCCGTAATTCATTGTATGCCGGGCAGGTATCATAACCGAGACTTTCCATAAGGGCTGAAGCAAATACCGCTCCCTTAAGGCTTTCGGACACAATATGCGGAGCCAGGAAAAAGCCCTCGAACATGGTCCTGTTTTGTCCAAGCGTAGCCCCGACCTCGCGCCCCAAACCCGGAACGGTCATTCGGTACGAAATCAGTTCAACCAAATCCTTCCTGCCTGCAATATATCCACCCGACAGTGCAATTCCGCCGCCCGGGTTTTTAATCAGCGAACCGGCCATAATGTCTGTTCCGGCATCAGCAGGCTCCCTGTCCTCAACAAATTCCCCGTAGCAATTATCCACCATCACGGCAACATCGGGCTTTATTCTTTTCACAAACTTTACGGCATGCGCGATACGTTCAACAGTTACCGGGCTCCTCCAGGAATAACCGCGGGATCTTTGAAGAAACACCAGTTTTGTTCTGTCATTAATGCTTTCTTCTATTTTTTCAAAATCAAATTCCCCGTTTTCGAGCAGATCAACCTGCCTGTATGTAACCCCGTAGTCCTTCAGTGAGCCTGTTCCGCTGCTTCCGCGTATGCCAATCACTTCGTCAAGGGTGTCATACGGTTTTCCCGTTATGGATAAAAGCTCATCTCCGGGCCTTAGTATTCCATAAAGGCACAATGCAAGAGCATGGGTACCGCAGGTGATCTGGTGCCTGACAAGGGCATCTTCAGCACCGAATGCCGCTGCATATACTTTCTCCAGTACTTCCCTGCCCCTGTCGTTGTACCCGTAGCCCGTGGATCCGACAAAATGGGATTCACTGACCCCGTATTCCTGCATTGCCCTGATTACTTTGCTCTGGTTGTAAGCAGATATGTTTTTTATCCGCTCAAAAACGTCCCGGCATTTTTCCTCAATATCCTGCGACAGTTTCACAAGTTTTGAATTTATATTAAATGCCTCATGATATATTTCGGTATTTTTCATCAATTAGTTTCCTCTTTTCCAACAAGTGTTTTCAGTTATTTTCCCCTGATTCCGGAGATAAACGGTCCAGTGCGCTTTGGACCTCTTCCCTCGTAATGGTGGTGTTGAAATTAAACGAACATTTCAGTGCCCTTTGATACATTTCACGGGCTTTCCCGGTATCCTCCGCATCTTCAAGATACCTGCCGTAATCATAGTACGCCTCCGGAAAGGAAGGTTCTTTTTCCATGAGTTTTTCAAACAGTTCGCCGGCTTTATCGGTCTCACCCCTCAGGTGATACAGGTGAGCCAGGTTATCAAGGATTATTGCATTGTCAGAATTGTATTCATATGCTTCAAGGTTTATTTTCAATGCCTCATCCAAATCCCCTTTTTCAATTGCGAGGTATCCAAGGCTTCCGTACACTGCCGTCGTTTTATACTCTGATATTACTTCGTTAAGCATTTCGAATGCTTTATCCAGGTCTCCCTTTTTCCATACTACAAGCGCAAGATTTGATTTTGCAAGGTTTCTCTCATCCCTGTTCCTGCTCTTTTCAACAGCCTGCCCGAGCACTTTTTCGGCTTCTTCCAACTTTCCTTCCTTGAAAAGCACGAATCCATAGCTCACAAGAATATCGGCCGCGGCCTTTTTTGAACCTGCTGCTTTTTTAAACCACCTTTCTGCTTCCTTAAGATTCCCCTTGCCGTATTCCATTTGGGCCTTCATACGGTAAATCAGGTTCAGATTGGCAAGCAAAATCAGGGCAAGGTAAGCCAAAATGGCCACAACACCTGCAATTTTGCTGATTCTGAACAGGATTAATATAAAAATGAACGGTATAACGGCATAAAACAATAACGGCAGCAATGATTTGGATTTCAAAACATTCACCCCTGCTATAATTTGTATGTTCAAGCCTCTCTATAAAGGTAATGATACCATTACGACGGTTTTATATCAACAGGCAGGAAATATGCGTCCTTCATGTATAAGGCGCTTACATGCCCCGTCATACTGCCAGCATGGCTTCCAGCGCCCTGCGTGCCCGCTCTGCCACTTCCTTGTCAAGATTTATCTCGTACCTGTTGTATTTCAGTGCATTATACACGCTTTCAACAGATGTTTTTTTCATGTTCGGGCAGACAAGACCCGGGGTTAAAAGATAAAATGTTTTATCCGGGTTGTCTTTTTTAAGTTTGTACAGAATCCCCATTTCGGTTGCAATAAGGAATTTGTCATGGCTGCTGTTTTTCGCGTATTCGATTATCTGGGCCGTACTTCCGACAAAATCGGCCCGTACCAGGACCTCCTTTCTGCATTCGGGATGTGCCAGAACCAAGGCATCCGGGTGAAGGCTTTTTGCTTTTTCAACATCCTCCCTGCTCACCCTGTGATGGGTTATGCAATAACCGCTCCATAAATGGATTTTTTTGTCCGGAACCTGACCGGCCACGAAACTCCCCAGGTTCTGATCGGGCACAAACAGGACCTCGTCGTTCGGTATCGACCTGATAACCCTGACTGCATTCGAAGATGTGCAGCATATATCGCATTCCGCCTTTACTGCAGCTGAAGTATTAATATAACACACCACCGCTGCATTGGGGTATTTTCTCTTTTCTTCGATCAGCGCATCAACCGTTGCCATATCGGCCATGGGACACCCTGCATCAATTTCGGGAAGCAGGACGGTTTTTTCGGGTGACAGGATCTTTGCGCTTTCCGCCATAAAATGAACACCGCAGAAAACAACAATATCCGCGTCTGTTGATGCACAGTATTGGCTAAGTTTAAACGAGTCTCCCACAACATCGGCCAGTTCCTGTACCTCATCAACCTGGTAATTATGAGCCACTATAACTGCATTCTTTTCATTCTTCATTCTCTTTATTTCTTCAACCATATCCCGTATCTCCGGTTTCATTTGTCATATGTCCTCCTTTAATCTCTCAAGGCATTGAAATATCCATTACCAGCAGTTTTCATCAATAAATTTTCTTCATTATTATATCATACACATTTCTGACGTACTACTTATCAGGATACTTTATTTTTTGTCGTAAACAGGCCGGCTTTTGTTCGTTTTACACAAAAAATCGCATTCCGGTATTAAAATTTCTTTTCTTATTTATTATTCGTTTCTTGTTGTTTCCTGTCCCGTATTGTTGTAGAATAATTATTATGATTGCAGGATATAACCTGATATAAAACAATTTTTCAATAAATGCCTGAAAATAATGCACAATAATTAACAGATTACTTATTATGCGGAGTTATATATTATGGAATCGTTAAAACAGCGTGTATTAAAGGATGGTCGTATTCTTGACGGGAATATTTTAAAGGTTGATTCGTTCATTAACCACCAGATTGATCCCCGCCTTGCCTTTGATATCGGAAAAGAATTCTACAATCGCTTTAAAAACGCTGAAATTGATAAAATTTTAACCATTGAAACATCCGGAATAGCATTCGCAGTGTGCGCGGGTTACCACTTTAACGTACCTGTCGTATTCGCAAAAAAGCGCGCCGGCCTCAATATGTCTTCAGAAGTATACCAGAGCAAGGTTTATTCATATACAAAGCAAACCTGTTATACCATATCGGTTTCCAGGCAGTTTCTTTCTCCAGGCGAGAACCTTCTTATAATAGATGATTTTCTTGCAAACGGGCAGGCCGTTTCAGGTATGATCGATATTGCAAAACAGGCAGGGGCAAAAATTGCCGGCGCAGGTATTGTAATTGAAAAGAGTTTTCAGCCCGGGGGTGAAATTCTTCGAAGCCTTGGGATTCGTGTAGAGTCCCTTGTTATTATAGACTCTTTAAAAAATAATAAAATTATTATCAGGGAGGCTTTGGAAAAATGAAAAAAAGAAGGATTCTGTGTTTGCTTGTTGCCATTCTCAGCGTGGCAATGGTACTGACAGGGTGCAGCAGCGATCAAAAGGGTGCCGGGGGCGGAAAACTCAAAGTTGGTTTTATCTACATCGGTACTGCCGGGGAACCCGGTTATACTTACGCTCATGAACAGGGACGGCTTTATGCCGAGGAGAAATTGGGAGACAAGGTGGAATTCGTCATCCAGGAAAATGTCAGCGATACTGACGATTCAATTGTTGCTGTAATGCAGTCGATGATTGAACAGGGATGCAAGGTGATTTTTGCCAACTCTTACGGGTTCATGGATTACATGTACGACATGGCACAGGAACACCCGGATGTTGTATTCCTGCACTGCTCGGGCAGCAAGAGCAGGGAGAACATGCTGAACTATTTCGGCAGGATCTACCAGGCTCGTTATCTCTCAGGAATAGTTGCCGGAATGAAGACAGAAACCAATAAAATAGGTTATGTTGCAGCACATCCCATTCCTGAAGTAATCCGCGGAATCAATGCTTTTACCCTTGGTGTCCGTTCTGTCAACCCCAATGCCACCGTTGAAGTTGTATGGACCTCAACCTGGTATGATCCTTCTTTGGAAAAGGCCGCAGCAATATCACTCCTGGACAAGGGCTGCGACGTAATTGCACAGCACCAGGACACAACCGGCCCTCAGATTGCCGCCCAGGAACGCGGAAAATGGTGTATCGGATATAACTGCGATACGGCCGACATCGTTCCCGAATCATTCCTGACCGCACCAATCTGGAACTGGGGTCCGTATTATACCGACCAGATTCAGAAGGTTCTTGACGGAACATGGAAGAGCGAAAACTACTGGGGCGGTATGGAAGACGGAGTTGTTAAACTGGCTCCTCTTACAAAGAATGCTCCGGCCGGTGCACAGGAAAAAGTTGACGAAATGACCCAGAAGATAATAAACGGTGAATTTAAGGTATTTGAAGGTCCGATTAAGGATCAGAGCGGAAATGTAAAGGTTCCTGAAGGAAAGGTTATGACAGACGATGAACTGTTAAGTTTCGACTGGTTTGTTGAAGGAGTTGTCGGAACCCTTCCCGAAAGCTGAAACATTCAAAACAAACAGGATTAAAGGAGTACTCCTTTAATCCTGTGCTTTTTCATTTGAAAACTGTATATATTCCTTGCGGAATGTAAATGATTCAATAAAGGATTTATTTTCCGGAGAGAATAAAAACAGTAACTGAAAAGGATGTAATTATGGATAAGACTGTGTATGTTGAAATGAAAAATATCTGCAAGACCTTCGGAGTAATCCGCGCAAACCGCAATGTCAACTTCTCGGTGTACGAGGGCGAAATACACGGATTACTTGGTGAAAACGGCGCAGGTAAAAGTACCCTGGTCAACATGCTGTCGGGTATATACACCCCTGACAGCGGGAGCATTTTCATTCACGGCGAACAGGTTGACATACATTCGCCGAAACATGCGATTGAACTGGGAATTGGCATGATCCATCAGCATTTTAAGCTGGTTGACGTACTGACCGCTGCAGAAAACATTATGCTCGGTCACACCAGCTCAGTGTTCATATCAAACAAAAACCGGCTTGCATCAATACAAAATGTAATGGAAAAATACGGCATGCAGGTTGATCTTAACAAGAAAATCAGGGACATGTCGGTAAGTGAAAAGCAGACGGTTGAAATACTGAAAGTTCTGTACCGCGGTTCAAAAATACTTATACTCGACGAGCCGACCGCAGTGCTGACACCGCAGGAAATCGACAAACTTTTTATTGTACTCAGGAACCTTGCCGAAACCGGCTGTGCAATAATTATAATTACGCATAAACTCAACGAAATTATGTCCGTAACCGATAGGGTTACAGTTTTAAGGCAGGGTGAAACCGTTGCAACACTGGAAACCTCAAAAACAAATATCCGCGAACTGACCGAATTAATGGTTGGAAAACCGGTCAGTCTTTCAATTGAAAGGGTGCCTGCAAAAAAAGGCAATCTGCTTTTGTCAGTCAAAAACCTTACCGCTTTGGGTGAACATAATGTACCGGTGCTTGACAATGTAACTTTTGATTTGTTTGAAGGCGAAATACTTGGTGTTGCTGGCGTTGCCGGAAGCGGACAGAAAGAACTGTGCGAATCAATTGCCGGCCTTTACCCCGTGGAAAAAGGGGATATATACTTTAAGGGAGAAAACATCGTGGGTTTCAGTCCCAGGGAAATTATAAAACGCGGAGTAAGCATGAGTTTCATTCCTGAAGATCGCCTTGGAATGGGACTTGTTCCGTCAATGGACATGGTTGACAACATGCTTTTGAAAGATTATGTCAATCAGCCGGGTATTGCTATAAACAGGAAACCCGCAAAGGAAAAAGCGGAACGTGTTACAAAACGCCTTGACATCCAGGCTCCCAATGTTTATACGCCAATCAGAAAACTTTCGGGAGGGAACATACAGAAGGTTCTCCTGGGCAGGGAAATAGACGCTAATCCCCACTTGCTGATAACGGCGTACCCGGTAAGAGGGCTTGATATAGGCGCTTCCTACAATATTTATGATCTTCTGAAGGAGCAGAAACAGAAAGGCGTTGGAATACTTTACATAGGTGAGGATTTGGACGTGCTGATAGAGCTTTGTGACCGAATCATGGTTCTGTGTGACGGCAAAGTGACTGGTATCACGGACAGCGAAAATATTACGAAGGAAGACCTTGGTCTTATGATGGCGGGAGAAACTCTTTCTTCGATAAGCAAGGGGGATGCATAATGCAGATAGTTAAACGTGAAGGAGCTTCAGCAAAGCAAATAATCATGATCCGCCTGATTGCCATCATTGCAGCAATTTTAGTTTCAGGCATCTTCATTGTCTGCTTAGGTTATAATCCTGTTAAGGTATATGCCAATATGATTTCAGGCGCGCTCGGTTCAAAAATCCGGTTCAGGTCCACTCTCATCGAGATGGTACCGCTGGTGATTACATCGCTCGGAATACTGGTGGCATTCAAGATGAAATTCTGGAATATAGGCGGAGAAGGCCAAATCCTGATGGGAGCATTTGCTGCAACCTATATAGCCCTGTTCGCTGACTGGGTACCGAAGTTTCTTGTTATCCCGGTAATGTTTATAGTCGGTTTCCTTGCCGGCGGGATATGGGGTTTGATACCTGCATTCTTCAAGGCAAAATTCGGTGCGAATGAAACCATAATGACGCTTATGCTTAACTATATAGCAACCCAATGGATTACATACCTCCAGTACGGTCCATGGAGGGATCCGAAGCTGAAAGGGTTCGCGAAAATCGCAAACTTTCCCGACCACGCTTTGCTTCCAAAAGTGTTCGGGGTTCATATAGGGCTTATTATAGCGCTTGTTCTTGTTGTAGTTATATCCTGGTTCCTGAGAAAGACCAAAAGAGGATTTGAAATTGCCGTGGTGGGCGAAAGCGTAAGCACAGCCCGGTACGCCGGTATGGATATTTCCCGTATAATAATTGCAACCATGCTGTTAAGCGGTGGTTTATGCGGTATTACCGGTGTCATCCAGGCGGCGGGAGTAAATAAAACCCTTACAATGAACGTATCCAGCGGTTACGGGTTTACAGCTGTTATAACCACGTACTTGTCGGGTTTAAGTGCTCCGCGGGTTTTGATTGTTTCCTTCCTTTTCGCCATCTTGTTACAGGGCGGTTCCTACATTCAGTCTGCGCTCCAGATACCTCAGGCGGCAGCGGATGTTTTGCAGGGAATGATTCTGTTCTGTGCCCTGGGCAGTGAGTTCTTTGTAAATTACAAGATTCGCTTTACCAGAAAGAATTCAATATCACCGGAGGTTAAGTAATTATGATTCCTTTTCTGAAAAACGCAATAATATCGGGAACACCCCTGACATTCGCAATATTGGGAGCAATGTACAATGAAAAAGCCGGTAATCTGAACCTTGGTATTGAAGGAATGATGCTTCTGGGTGCGGTTGCAGGCTTTCAGGTCGCAATATTGACCGGAAACCCGCTGTTATCCCTGCTTGCCGCAATGGTATTCGGGGCATTGGGTGCATTAATATACGCTTTTTTAACTGTAACGTTAAGGACAAATCAATCGGTAACAGGACTTGCGCTGACCATTTTCGGAACAGGACTGTCAAGGTTCTGGGGCAAGCGCCTGATGGGAACGGTTATACCCGAGTCCTTCAGCAGGAATTTCCGTCCCCTTTCGATGCCGTTTCTGTCAAAGATACCTGTAATAGGTCCCGTGCTTTCGGTATTCCTTGAGCAGGATTTGTTTGTTTACCTGAGTTATGCTGTTGTTATTCTGTCGGGTATATACCTGTACCATACCAGGTTTGGTCTGAACCTTCGGGCTGTGGGCGAAAACACTGCCGCAGCTGATGCTTCGGGCATTAACGTAACCCTGTACAAGTATGTTCATATACTTTTGGGCGGTGCATTATGCGGCCTTGGCGGCGCATACCTGTCCCTTGTTTATGTTCCGTCATGGCAGGATAATGTCACATCCGGACGCGGCTGGATTGCCATTGCCCTTGTAATATTCACTTCGTGGAGTCCATACAGGGCTTTCTGGGGTGCTTTCCTTTTCGGCGGGCTCGATATCGTAGGATTCCGTATCCAGACGCTGAACCTTCCGGTTTCAATAAACCAGCATTTTCTCAGGATGCTTCCGTATATAGCAACAATCCTGGTTATTATAATAGGATCTGTAAGAAAGAGTACCAGCCATATGCCGCCGGCAGACCTGGGAAAACCATATTTCAGGGAAGAACGGTAACGGGTATAATTTATACCCTCAATGAGTTCAGAAGTTGTATAAAATCTTCGGGAAGTTTGGCTTCAAACTCCATAAATTCACCGGTGGAAGGATGTTTCAGCCTCAAATACCTTGCATGGAGCATCTGTCCGCCGGTTGTTTTATTCCTGCTGCTTCCGCCGTACACCGGATCTCCGTATACAGGATGACGGATATAGGACATGTGTACTCTAATCTGATGCGTCCTGCCTGTTTTCAGTCTTAACCTCACGTAAGTGGCACCTTTCAGGCGTTCCAGCACCTCGAAATGTGTTACCGCATTTTTGCCCTTTCCGGGCGTTACCGCCATCTTTTTTCTGTCAACGGGATGACGCCCTATCGGCGCATCAATCGTCCCCCTGTCTTCATGAATAATGCCTTCAACAATCGCGTCATAAATCCGTTCCATGCTGTGATCCTTCAGCTGCATTGCAAGGGACTGATGCGCATTATTATTCTTCGCAACAGCAATAAGCCCGGTTGTGTCCTTATCAATGCGATGGACGATACCCGGCCTGATAACTCCGTTTATATTCGAAAGAGAATCTCTGCAGTGATAAAGAAGTGCATTTACAAGGGTATTATCCCTGTTTCCCGGTGCAGGATGAACAACCATGTCCCTGGGCTTGTTAATAACCAGGATATCCGAGTCCTCGTAAACAATATCCAGTGGGATATTCTCAGGATCCAGCGAAAGAGGTTCGGGTTCAGGAACATTAACAACAATTTTCATGCCCGTGGAGGTTTTTATTTTTCCCTTCGTGCTTTCTCCGTTTACAAGAACAAGATTATCATTTATAAGTCTCTGAATATAGCTCCTGGACAGATCGGGAATTTTTCCGGCCAGGTATGCATCAAGGCGGAGCCCGGTTTCATTTTCCTCCACAATAATCTCAAGCTGCCTGCCTTCACTCATGCTGACTCTCACCTGTTCCGCCCAAAGTTTCTATGCCTGCGTCCTGCTTCACAGGTTCCTTATAGATAAACAGGATGTATATGAGCATTATGAAGGTGCCTATGTTTATGCAGATATCTGCAACGTTAAAAACCGGGTAATCATAACCGAATATATAAAAGTCGAAAAAATCCGTTACCCTGCCACGGAATACACGGTCAATCCAGTTTCCTGCCGCTCCGGCCAGGATAAAGGAAATGGAAAGCCTTAAAACCTTATGATTGTTTTTTATCATTATATAAACCAGTATAGCGCAAATAACAACGGTGAGTACTATAAAAAAGTATCTTCCGTTTTTCAGTATGCCAAAAGCAGCCCCGGTGTTTTCAACATGCGTAAAATAAAAAAAGTCGGGTATCACTTCATTTTTCAAACCAAGGGGCAGATTATTCCTGACATATAATTTTGTTGCCTGATCCAGCATAAGGATTACAGCTATAATAACAGCCCAGAGCATTTAATTCCTCCTTTGTCATCCATATCAGTATACCTGTTGGTTCAGTACCATGTCAACCCGGGTTTGAGTTAATTTATTACAGGCTTCCCTTGCACCTGGTAAAGGTACAGATATCGTGCAATTCAGGGAAAACTTCAGCTGAGTGGGCCTTAGAGATGTGCGAAAAGAAGCGAGGATAAGCAAGCCAACGGAGCAAAAATGCTGCCTTCCATATTTTTCAAAAGCATTTTTGCAAGTTTCGGATTGCCCGGCTGAACCTCACAGCTCTTGGCAGCGACTATTTCTGGGCATTCACACGATAGCTATTCTTTACGGATCAAGTGTTTGGAGATATCGTGTTAATGCGAGGAAACTTTCAGCGGAATGCAGCTTAGAGCCGCGCAGTCAGAGCGAAGATAAGCAAGCCAACTGTTTGAGCAAAAATGCTACCTGCCATATTTTTTCTAAAGCATTTTTGCGAGTTTTGGCTTGCCTGAGCTGAACTGCGCGGCTCTTGCAAATGAAGCGACTGTTTCCGAGCATTCACACGATATCTTTCTTTGCCATATCAGATCAGGAATTTGCAGATATCATGTAAATACAAGGAAACTTTCAGCGGAGTGCAGCTTAGAGATAGGCGAAAAGAAGCAAGGATAAGCAAGCCAACGGAGCAAAAATGCTGCCTTCCATATTTTCAAAAGCAATTTTGCGAGTTTCGGCTTGCCCGAACTGAACCGCACAGCTCTTGCAAACGCAGCGATTGATTCCGAGAATTTACACGATATCTTTGCCTATTCAGCTACTGTCAAGTGGTTGAAGATATCGTGCAATGCATAAGAACTCCAGGCTGAATAAAAAACGGAGGCAAGCCTCCGTTTTTCTGACATAATTTTGTATATGTTACTCTACGGTTATACCCTGGAAATAATGCTTCAGTATCTGATCGTATGTATAACCCTGCCTTGCAAAGCCCTTGGCTCCCTCCTGGCTCATGCCCACTCCGTGTCCCCAGCCTCTTCCGCTGAAAGTGTAGGCATCTGATGACATATTGACCTTCCGTGTATTGTTGCCGCTGCCCATAACCGAAACATAGGCGCTGTTTGACGACAGTGCCGAAGTCCCCGATCCTGAAACCACGATCCTGCCGTCGAGGGCTATGGTTTTCAGCGAACCGTCAGCAGCCTTCACAACAATGTTTCCGGCTGACTGGATGGTATATTTCTGGCTGTTCAGGCTAAATATCATCCTTGTATCCTGGGCATAATATGTTACCGAGCCCTTCGTGCCCGTAATCCTGAGCTCTGTTACGCGGCCCGACGGGGAATATTCCTCGGCGCTGACAGAAACTATATCCCCTATTTCAACACCGCTGATAAAAAGAATCTTCTTTATTTCCTCGGCCGTTAATGTTTTCTCCCATATATAGTTCCGGGAGGTTTCCGACTCGTAAGGGTCGGGTACACTTACCAGGTACGGGATTTCCGAGCCCCATACTTCCTTTACGTTGGCTGTCATGCCGCCGCTCGACGCAAAGTAGTAGACATGTGCAAGGCTTCCGTTATACAGCATTTTCTTGCCCCTGGTTTCATCCACTGCTTTGTTTGTAACGGGCCTTTCGGCATCATAGCCGTTATATACCTGGGAAGAAACCGTATCTGTAAGATCAAATCCCCATTTTTCGTATCTTTTCAGATTCCTGTATGTATAGGTCCGCGCAGCTACGGCCTGTGCCTTGATGGCTTCCATCGGCGCATCAATTTCAATCTCGGCGGGAACAACCCCGTACAGATATTCTTCCACGTTCAGTATGTTAATAACGGTCAGATCACTGTCCGAATACCTTCTGATCTCTATGTAATTCCTGTACTTCTTCCCGTTAACTTTCAACAGGTACGGGCTGTTCTCCTTCTTCGGACGCACCTGCAGGTAGCCGTTTTCTCCCCCGTAAACCAATTTTACGTTAAAGGAGGAATCATAAATTACAAGTCTTTTTGAACTCTCGGACAGGACCGAAATCTCTTTTGAACCTATTTTTGCCTTAATATTGGGTATATCGTTTTCAGCAGACTTCTTGTCAGGGTAAAACCCTGCCCATACCTGCCAGCCGTTTTCGTAGGCGACATAAGCCATAACGCCTGTTTTGTCTATGACCTCGGCAACTTCCCTGGCAGCACCGTAATCTGAATATGTCCCGCCGATTTTCAGGTGCCACGGGCCTATAACCTGTCCCGCATAAGGTATTCCTTCAGTCGGCGAGTATTCAAGAACAGCTGATTCTGTCCTTATGAAATGCCCGTCCTTTCTGATTACCAGGGGCTGGCTGTTGCCCTGCTCCATAAGCAGCGTGAATTTCCCGTTGTTTACAAAACCAATTTCCATTCCCTTATCAGCACTTACCTGGACACTTGGCACTGCGTCTGTGCCATAATACAGGCCTATTCTTACCGTGTCAGGGTACTGCTGGGCGAAAGCGTTTATACTCGGAACAAAAAGCAAAACCAAAATTATTGATACGCAAACCAATAACTTCTTTTTCATTCCTGACCCTCTTTTTCTTTTGTATTTCCATTTTATTATATCGGCTATTTGCCGCAATGTACATAGGGCCAGGAGGGGTTTTGGCATATTGTCACGAAAATTTAATTTTTTCCATCAGTTTTTCATAAAACAAATCGGGATCGACAGGTATTTCAACCCAATCGTCGAGCCATGACGAAAGATGCATTGCATTCGAAATCTGAAGCCCGTTAATGCCTTCTATTCCCGGTGCCAGAAGTTCTTCTCCCTTTAAAATCGCATTTACGAAGTTCTGTGTTATCTCCTTATGCTGACCTCCCTGTCCCGGTTCAACCGGAATTTCGCATTTCCAGCATTCCGGCTTTGCAATCTGGCCTCCGTCGTACTCACGGTTGAACTGCCTTTCCGGGATTCTCAGCCTGTAAAAAGTAAGCGTGCCGTCCTCAATTACAACCTTACCCTTGTCTCCCATGACTTCAAAACGGTTTGTTTCAGGAGTCATTGCAGTGGACGTTACAAAAACACCGGTTGCACCGTTTTCGTACTCAACGAAGGCTGTTACATCGTCCTCAACTTCAATGTCATGGTATTTTCCGAAGTAGCAGAAAGCCCGGACCCGCTTCGGCATTCCGCAGGTCCACTGCCAGAGATCCAGCTGATGGGGATCCTGGTTCAGCAAAACGCCGCCGCCTTCGCCTGCCCACGTAGCGCGCCATCCTCCTGAATCATAGTAACTCTGCGGCCTGTACCAGTCGATAATCCAGTTTGTTCTTTTTATTTCTCCAAGTTCTCCCGATTTCACCAGGTCTCTCAGCTTCTGATAAACGGGGTTTGTCCTCTGGTTGTACATGATCCCGAATACCCTGTCACTGTTAAGTGCTGCTTCATTCATTTCCAGGACCTGTTTTGTATATACTCCTGCCGGTTTCTCAATTAATACATGCAATCCGTTCTGCAGGGCATCTATGGCTACTTTAGGATGATCGTAATGAGGCGTTGCAACGAATACTGCATCGGTTTCACCGCTTCTTATCATTTTCCTGTAATCATCAAACAGTTTTGCACTCGGATACAATTCCTTTGCCAGCTTCAGCCTGTCGGGATTAACGTCGCATATGCAGGACAAAACAGCACCTGAAACCTCTCCCCTGCCCAGGTACGCAGCATGGCTCGCCCCGATAGCTCCAAACCCGACCAGCCCTATTCTTACCAGCTCCACGCTAAAACCTCCTTAATTCCTCAAATGCTATATAACAAGTATTTACCGTTTAATCTCATCCAAAACACTTCTTAATGCTTTAACGGCAATCTCGAACTTACCCGGACCGCTCTCCTCCATATTGCTGAGATCCAGTGACTTTTCAAGATTTGCAAGGCCTTCAAACGAACCAAGATGCGGCTCGAGCGACAAAACCATTTCATCGCTGAAAGCTGCGTCAATATCCTTAAGAATCTCGGGCAGCATGCCGTCCCCATACCCTGCGGGAACCACTTCGCCGCTTCCGTAAAGCGCATCCTTTATATGCATATAGCAGATATAAGGTTTCAGAAGGTTATAAGCCTTTGGATAAGTCTGTTCATCACACTGTATAAAGTTTGCGGGGTCAAACACGGCCCTCACGTAGCTTACATTAATGGATTCGATGAGATCCAGGCACCTTTCGGCAGTGTCACCGTATATACCCTTCTCATTCTCATGGGCAAGAACTATTCCCGTGTTTTTTGCAGCCTCAGCAAAACAATGCCAGCGTTCGAGAACCTCTTCCCTGTAATTTTCAGGGTTTTCATTCTCAGGCATGTAGAAACTGAACATGCGTATATAATTTGTCTCTAAAATGCCTGCCAGCTCAATTGTATGCCTGAACTTGTCAAGATGCGGTTCAAAAGCGTCTTTTATGCCGATTTTGCCTATCGGCGAACCCAGCGCCGAAACCTTAATCCCCTCGTCATCCAGCAGTTTTTTGAATTCTCTTGCTTCTTTTTCGGTGTAATCGATAATTGATTTGCCGTATACACCCCGGATTTCAATCCTGTCGATATTAAGCCTTTTAAGTTCCCTGACCTGTACTTTCAAATCACTGTCAATTTCATCCGCAAACCCGCTTAAAATAAACCTGGCCATAATCCAACCTCCCGTTTGATTAGCCGAAACCGCACGAAGTACGCTGCAAATTCCGACACATTGCTTTACGTCGTTCAAATTGTATTATACAATTAATTATAGCCATACATATAGCTTTCATTGCTGTAAACATTGCATATTTTTACGGTTTGTCAACGGCGTACAAGGAGAAAGGATCATGCTTGAAACTTTAAGCAATGAGATCACATGTTTAAGGAACAGCACAAGAAATCCCATGGACAATGTAAAAATGGATTTCCATCTTCACGACAGCTATGAAATATATTTGTTTCTTTCGGGCGGCGTGCGCTATTTTATTGAAAAGAACTCCTATGATCTTGTTCCGGGAGACATACTCCTCATGCGCCCCGACGAAATACACAAGGCTACGTTCACATCCAACGAGACCTATGAAAGAATAGTTGTTAACTTTTCCGAAAATGTTTTAAGGACGCTATCCACAGAGGAGAATGAACTGGACTATTGCTATTCGAACCGGCCCCATGGCGAGAAAAATCGGCTTAACAGCACAGATGATGAAAAAAACGAGCTGCTTGCCCTTTTTGATAAACTGATAATGTTTAACACCTACGAAAAAAAATGGAATGTTCAGCTGAAACTGTCGGTTTTTCTTGAACTGCTGGTCAGAATAAACCGCATATTTTCGGATGACAGGCATTCTTCGCCCACCCACCTGAACCATCAGAGACTGATTCCGATACTTGAATACATTGACAGGAACCTTCACGAAGACCTGTCGCTGAAATCTCTGCAGGACAAGTTCTATATTTCAGGCTCGCACTTGTGCCAGATATTCAAACAGGCAACAGGCTCCACGCTGCACGAGTACATAATATACAAAAGAATATCGAAGGCAAAACGGCTCCTGATAAACGGCGAAAGCGCATATGGTGCATCGCTGAAATGCGGGTTTTCAGATTATTCGAACTTTTTCCGAGCCTTCAGAAAGGTTACAGGATACTCGCCGCGGGAATACCTGAAGCAAATTACAAAACAATAGACATGTAACATACATGTAAACAAATGGCATGAAAAATCAGCTTTATCTGGCGTCTTTTTTCTGCTATACTTATGAATAAGCTATATAAGCCGAGGGGACAGTTCTGCCGATAGATATAAGTGAATACATATTTCCGAAACGTACAGCCTGGAGCTGTCATTACAGTTGTCTCCTCATACACAAGATAAAGGAGAGTGTTTTCAAAGGATGTACCGTCTCAAACGAATGATAAGCCTAATAACTCTGTGCGTTGTTATATTATCTTTTTTCGGAACGGTATCCCATGCCGAGGAAATTGAATTAACCGCAAAAGCTGCAATACTGGTTGAAATGGAAACCGGCCAGGTTCTGTATGAAAAAGAGGCTGACATGCAATGGGCGCCTGCCAGTACAACAAAAATCATGACCGCACTTGTAGCCCTTGAAAATGCCGACCTCGACACGAAAATGAAAGCATCTGCAAATGCAGTGAATTCCATACCCTGGGATTATGGAATTGCCGGCATTAAAGTCGGTGAAGAACTGACACTTAATGACCTGCTGCATTTTGTATTAATCATATCAGCAAACGAAGCTGCGAACGTGATTGCGGAAAATGTATCCCCATCGGGAAGAATAGAGGATTTCATAGAATTAATGAACAAGGAAGCCGAAAGGCTTGGTCTTAAAAACACCCACTTTACCAATTCGTACGGTCTCGATGAGGATACTCACTATTCAACGGCACGCGACCTTTCAATAATGGCCAGGGAAGCCATGAAGTACCCTGTTTTCAGGGAAATCGTGGCAAAGAAAGAGGTACCGCTTCCCGATACAAATTTAAGAACAAGCAACCAGTGGGAAAAATGGCATATTGAATCTACGAATAAACTGTTAAACAGTACTTCCGAATACTATGACCATGTTACCGGCATTAAAACCGGTTACACCGGAAAAGCCGGAAGATGCTTGGTTTTCTCGGCCATCAACAGTGAAGGTCTTGAGCTGGTGGGTGTTATCCTTGGTACAGAGAATTATGATACTCTTTTCAGGGAATCCCAGGAACTGCTTGAATACGGATACAAAAACTACAGGGTCCAGACACTCGTATCTTCAGGGGAATACTACGGCCGTTATGAAGTAATTGATTCTGTGGACAATATTCCCGTTGATTTGCAAATTGTAGGTGAAGTATCCCACTTACTGCCCACTTCACCCGAAAAGCTGCAGGAATCCATATCCGTAACTGAAACATTGGATACACCTTTTGTTGCACCAATAGAAAAGGGCCAGGTTTTAGGCAGCAAGACCTGGTATTACAATGGCGAGGAAATTGGCACGGTTCAGCTTGTTGCGATGAACGACATAGAAAAAACCATGGCTGCAAAAATCCGTGACAAGACAATGGAGCTCATAAACGACAAAAAAGTAAGACTTATAGCAATATCAGTTGTAATAATCATTTTTGCGTTTATAATTCTCAGGCTTATATTAAAGAGTATTTCGCGAAGAAGAAATTACAACAGGCGCTACAGGTATTAAAACCGGCTCCTTTTAAAGGGATCCGAACAGGTTCATGCATACGGAAACAAACGGATGGAATATTATATCCCATCCGTTTTTCAATGCCTGCTTATTAAGACCCGATAATATCAGCCATTTTTTCAGTTCCGAGTCCTGACGGGGTGTAACCCCGGGCAATACCACTGCCCATGGCACCATGCTTTCTGCTGGATTCATCCATGCTGCGTACTTCAGAATTATCAACAGCAGATGCTCGGACGCTGTACCTGCCGGTGGATTTCGCAGCCATAGTACAGCCCCGGATATTCGGGTAAAAGTACAGATCACCTTTATAATTCCTCATTATTACTTCATGATCATTCATTTCTTCCACATACTGTACGTTAATCGGGACTTTTCCCCCTCCGCCCGGTGCGTCTATTACAAACGTAGGAACAGCAAAACCCGAAATATATCCCCTTAATTTACCCATAATTTCAAGCCCTTTTTCCACAGGAGTCCTGAAATGATTTATACCCAGGGCAAGATCACATTGATACAGGTAATAAGGACGGATCCTGTTTTTAACAAGCTTTAGGCACAATTCTTTCATTACGTCAGCGCTGTCATTGACACCCTTTAATAAAACCGTCTGGTTTCCAAGGGGTATACCTGCATCCACAATTTTCTGGCACGCTTTTGCAGATGCCTCGGTTATTTCATTGGGATGATTGAAATGGGTGTTTATCCAGATTGGCTGATATTTTTTAAGCATGTTTAACAATTCATCTGTAATCCGCATAGGAATAACCACAGGCGTCCGCGTTCCGAATCTGATTATCTCAACATGTGGTATTTCTCTTATCCGCTTTATAATTGATTCCAAAAATGCTTCGCTTAAAACAAAGGGATCCCCGCCCGACAGCAAAACATCCCGTATTTCATGGTGACTTCTTATATAATCCAATGCTGAGTCAATATCACTGCTGCTTATTGTGAAGTCCTCATTCCCTGCAAGTCTCCTCCTTGTGCAGTGCCTGCAGTACATTGCACATTTACCGGTCAGAAGAAATAACACCCTGTCGGGATATCTGTGAACAATGCATGGCGCTTTCATGTCCCTTTCCTCGGCAAGGGGATCGGCCAGTTCAAAAGACGAAACATCCATTTCCTGGGGCGAAGGTATGCACTGGCGCCTGATAGGGCATTTTTTATCTTCTGTATTAATCAGACACGCATAGTATGGGGTTATTGCCATTCTGAAACGGTTAAGGCATTCTCTCAGTGATTTTTCCTCATCAGGTGAAAGTTCAATAAGTTTTTTCAGTGTATCCACGTCCCTGATCCGGTTTTTAAACTGCCAGTGCCAGTCATTCCATTGTTCTTCGCTGATATTTCCCCACAAAACGGTATTATGGTAGTTTATCATAATTAATCACCCCGATGCTAAACGGCAGACATTCCATAACGTCTTAAGCCGCTGTTAAGAATTGCTTTAACCAGTTCATCGTATCCCACTCCGTTGTATTCAGCCAGCATGGGGTAATCACTGTAACCCGGTGCCAATCCCGGCAGAGGATTGATTTCAATGAAATATATCTCGTTATCCTCCGACAGTATATAGTCAATCCTTGCAAAATCCCTGCATTCCAACAGTTCGTATATTTTCGCCGAATATCGGCTCATCTTTTCCTCGGTGTCCGGATCCAGATCGGCAGGGCACCGGTATTTTACATACTTCTGGTAATTGGTTTTTACATGGAAGCTGTATACCTTGCTTTTGTCGGGATTTCCTTCAGGGGATATTATAATTTCCATGGGTCTGAATATATGCTTTTCGCTGCCGTTGCCAAGAATTCCAACGGTAAATTCACGTCCTTGTATATATTCCTCTATAAGAAGGGGCTGATTGTATCTGTCCAGCTTTTCATGCAGCAGATTAATTAACTCCTTACGGCTTCCCGCAATTGTATTCCCTAAAATACCTTTGCTTGAACCTTCGGCATTCGGTTTCACAATTACAGGGAAGCGAAGATTCGCGGGTATTTCGGTATCTTTATTTTTCCAAACAAAAAACACTGGTGTTTTTATCCTGCAGGACTTGACAATTCTCTTTGTAAGCCCTTTGTCCAGTGCTACACACAGCGTTGTTTCGTCGGATCCTGTGAAAGGTATTGAATACAGGTTAAGAATTGATGGTACCTGGGCCTCCCTGCCTCTTCCGCCTTTCCCTTCGGCTATATTGAAAACAATATCCGGATTCAGGTTCTGCAGTTTTTGCGGAAGGCTGGTATCGGCTTCAAGGAAAATGGTTTCACAGCCTGTTTTGCCTATCGCCTCTGAAATGGCTTCAATCGTGCCTATACTGTCATACTCCGCTTGCTCGTCCTCATTTTCATCGTCTTTCTTTTGCTTCAGGTTGAAAGTAATTCCAACCCTGTATCGGGGACATTCGGAATTTTCACTCATGACAATTAACCTCGATTCCTTTTCGATATTTTAAAGAGATCAATCTCTTTATTAATTGCTATAATAGCAGAATTGTCACAAATTAAAACGACGGTAATAAACGTTTATAAACTGTCTGATATCATGATAAGCTGTTTTGGAAAATATATGTCCAAAATCGTATGTAATCATTAATTATCTTGATTTTTCACGAATTAGCGGCGAATACGCTTTTATCCATGAAATTATGTATGGAATATGCTTCCTGCTCACTGTTTCAGCCGGGCTACCAGGTCTGTCAGCGCATTGTCGGGTCCAGATACATATACAGGTTCGTACAGGTCCCCCTTTTCCTTAAGCCGTGGTATTATGCTGTTTAGCGTAAAATCCTTCGGCACTATCCCCTTTTCAACCTCCTCCCACAAAACCGGGGCCGATACATTTGCATATTTTGTGGCTCTTGGTGAGTATGGGCAGATAATTGTCTTGCCTTTCCACATTTGCAGGTAGTCAAAATATATTCTGCCGCCCCTTTCATTCACCCTGCGTTCAATGGTAAATAAACCCAGATACTTCTGTGCAAAATACCGTCCGAAAAATTCATTGACTTTCCTTGCCGTATCGTAATCAACCTCCCCGTTAAGCGGAATTGCTATCTGCAGCCCCGTTGCCCCAGAGGTCTTGCAGAAACTCCTGATTCCCAGTTCATTAAGCGTATCATAAATAATAATTGCAGCTTCCAATACCATCGCGAATGGCTGGCCTTCAGCCGGGTCCAGGTCAAAAACCAGCGCATCGGGATGTCCGGGCCTGTCAATTGCATTGAACGGAATGTGAAACTCCAGCGCAGCCATGTTCCCAAGCCACAAAAGGGTTTCCTCCGAATCCATTATGATATGGTCTATGTCCCCGACAACCTTGTGGGACACGAATTCCGGGGCATGGGAAGGCATGTTTTTCTGGTAATAGGATTTTCCGTCCACCCCGTCCGGGTAATGTATTGTGGTGAGGTTCCTGTTCCTTGTATATTTCAGGATATACCCTGATAATTCATACAGTTTTCTGACGTATTCAATCTTGGTAATGCCTGCTTCCGGGAACAGCAGCTTATCAGGATTGGATATCTGCAGTTTTTTCATATCACTATCTCCATATATCATAAATGTCCGGGCTTTTCACCGGTAAACCCGACCAGCACCGGATGTCTCAAACTGCCGTTCTGTTCCCTTTCAATGTATGAAACTATAACATTCAATACCGGCTTTATCGGGATAATACCGTCATTATTTTTGCCGGCTCCTGTATCTTTATCCTGCAAAAGCTGTGGAAGAGCCGCAAAAAGTGTTGCCCTGTCTTTCTGGGACAAGCCTGACGAAACACTTCCGACGGGTTTAAGGCTTCCGTTCTCATATTCTGCAATAACAAGGGATTTAACTTCGTTTTCCTTTATTTTTAACCCGCACACCGTTGCAGTAAGGTATTTTGTAACTTTTGTCTTGTACCACATTTTATGCTTTTTCCCGCCGATGTACGGGCTGTCTGCATTTTTTGAAACTATGCCCTCCATGTCCTTTTCCTTCATCAACGAAAACAGGGCATCACCGTCGGGATAATTCTCAACTGTCCGGACTGTATCACTGCTTTTCAGCGTTTCATGAAGAATCTCTGTTCTTTTTGAGAGGGGCAGTTTTCTCAAATCTTCGCCGTTTCTGAAAAGTATATCAAAAACCATGTACCGTACCGGGTATTTCTTCATGTAATGCTTAAGCCGTTCCTGCCTTTTCACCCTGTCCCTCGACATTATATCGTGAAATGAAGGCCTCCCTTTTTCATCCGGTACTATCAGTTCACCATCCAGGACAACCTGACTGCAGCTGATTAACCCCATGATTTCCCCGACAACCTCGGGATACCACTGCGAACGCTCACGGCGGCTTTTTGTATACAGGCGGATATTATTGTCTTCCTTGTAGCATAAACCCCTGATGCCGTCCCATTTAACCTGGTGAATCCACCCGTTACCCTGTATTACGGTATTTGTGAGTATAGGATCCATAGGCTCGAACCATTCCATTTCCTATACCGCTTTTCCGGCAGTTTTCTTTTTCGTAACCCTTTTTTCCGGCTTTTTCTTTTTCGTCTCCTGCAGGCTTGCCTTCAGCGCTTCCATCAAGTCAATTACATTCTGCTTCGGTGCTTCAGGCGCAACCTTTATTTCCTTTCCTTCCACCTTCTTCTGTATCAGTGCGGTCAATGCCGTTTTATATTCATTCGTATATTTTTCAGGCTCGAATTTTGCTGTCAGATTATCAATCAGTTTAACAGCGATGTCCAGCTCTTTCTCATTTGTTTCGGTCACTGCCGGAAGACCGGGTATCTGCTCGGCAGGACGTACCTCGTCTGCATAGAACAGGGTTTCCATTACAAGGGCGTTTTTGTAAACGCGTAACGCGGCAAGAGTTTCCTTTGACCTGATATTAACCTTTGCAATTGCTATTTTCCCGGTGTCATTCATGGCCTGCCTCAGAAGATTGTATGCTTTCGCTCCTGTTTCCTGCGGAGACAGGTAATATGTTTTATCGAAATAAACGGGATCAATTTCGGAAAGGTTTACAAAATCAAGGATCTCAATACTCCTGTTATTTGATGCTTCTATTACCGACTCAAAATCAGCCTCGGTCAGAATGACAAAATGGCCGGGTTCATATTCATAGCCGCGGACAATGTCATCCTCTGCCACATCCATATTGCAGCTGGGGCAGAATTTTTTATATTTCAGGGGCGTGTTACAGGTTTTATGAAGATACCTGAATCTTATGTCCCTGTCCTCGGTAGCGGTGAACATTCTGACGGGTATATTCACAAGGCCGAAACTGATGGCCCCTTTCCATACGGTATGCATTTCATTCCTCCCCCGGAGCGAAAGATCATTCACTTCCTTAGTTTTAATAACTCCCGGATGTTTTATTCAGAGAAAAGCAGGCCGAGGCAATGGCCTTTTTTGGTTGTATTCACATCAAAGCATGGAAAAAGCCCCATATGGTTGGCAGATTAACCATATGGGGCTTTCATGTACATTTACGTACAGGTTTTCTTCATTGATTGGGGCATGAAAAGTCATAAACTCTTATTCAAAAAAACAGCCGAACGGTTCCCGGGTCAAATCGGTTGTTTTTTACCGCAACCCGAAATCCGGGCTCTCGATTACTGATTTCATCCTGCACAGGCAGAACGGATGCCCGGCAGGATCAAACATAACAGTCCAGTCATCTGAAAACTGCTCCTCTGAAATTACCGCCCCTAAATCCAGTGCACGCTTAACAGCTTTCTCCAAGTCAGTAACTGCAAAGTCGGTATGTGCCATCTGCTGCTGGGCTCCGGGCTCTTCAGGCCACACAGGCGGCTGGTAGTCTGGATTCCGCTGGAACAATAAGCAGGGATATCCGCCCTGTTTGGTTCCGGGAGCATACACACATGCCCAGTCTTCGTTTAAAAACGCCGCTTCCCAGTTCATTAACCCGGCATAAAACTTCGCCAGTTCATGCGGCTCCTTGCAATCCAGTGTAAATGAGTACATTCTGATTTTCAGTTCTTCATCCATGGCGCAAAACCTCCTTAATATCAATTTTTTAAGACTTAAGTCCGGTCAAGCCAAACAGGGAACCTGCAGTATTCTTCGCTGCAAACAGGCAGCGCATTAGCTTTTGAAGCATCTAAAACAGCATCCTGTTCTTTAAGATGTTCCGCAAGTTATTTATTTTTTCTGATATAAATATTAGCCGCCCTTATCAGCTGTATTGATGCAATTATTAACAGCAGTTTTACAGCAAGGTTCAAAAGCATTATAAGCACTGACAAAAAGGGAACATTATAACTGTATTGCAGTCTCTCAGTATAAGTATTCGTTTGATGATAAAAGTGAGAAAAAATTAAGATACATTATTTCGAACCCCTTTCCTTATGCATACTTTTTGCGATGCGATGGAATCTTTAGGTGAATGTATCGTTAAAACTGAATAGTGGCTAAATTAATTATATTTACATATTAAGGTTAATTCTGGGTATAGTCAAGTAATTCTTTTTTTGCTCAAGGTTAAGCCCGCCATGTGCTTCTTAAGAATATATAAGCAAACAACTGGCAACAATATTATCCGGACTGGATCAGCAGCAATGCAGGCTGAACAGGCGGTATTGCTGTTGATTTCAAATGCTTAACATGCTGTGCTGAATGGAGGAGATTTCTTGACAGGAATTTTGTTCGGATTACTGGCAGGACTGCTAATGAGCATTCAGGGTGTTTTCAATACCCGGATAATGGATTCCTCGGGTATGTGGTCAACAAACTGCTGGGTGCACTTAACGGCTTTTGTCACCAGCCTATGTGTATGGTTTTTTACCGGCCGCGAAAACCTGCTTTCGCTGTTTGACGTCAGCAATAAATTTTACCTGTTAAGCGGTGTTATCGGCGCACTGATTACATTTACGGTAATAAAAAGCATATCTGATTTGAAACCGGCTTATGCAACAATGCTGATTCTGCTGGCACAGCTTGTGACATCCTGCCTGATTGAAGGCTTTGGGCTGTTTGGTACCGAAAAGATATGTTTTGAATGGAGCAAACTGATCGGTGTTGCCTTGATGATTGCCGGAATAGTGGTTTTCCAGAAATAATATGCCATTGGTCCACCCTTTCATATTCATGGGACAGCAGGCTTAGCGAAACATCCCGTTACACCTTCGGCTGTTTCCTGAGCACATATATATACCATAAAGTTAACACGCATCCCTTAAAAATACTTGAAATGCTGATAGCCCACCAGATCCCGTCAAGGCCGAGGTCTGTGGAAGACAGTATTAAAGCACCCGGTATACGCAGAACATTGAAAAATATGCCTGTTACAGACGGCGGAAAGGTTTTCCCTATTCCATAGAATGCTCCGGCCGTTGTTATTTCAATGCACATAAACAACTGTGAAAGCCCCAGTATTTTCAGATATTGGATTCCAAGAAGTACCGCTTCCTCCTCATCAATGAAAAATGAGAATAAAGGCCTTGCTCCGAAAATCAGTAATACTGTGGCAAATACCCCAATGACGGACACTATGGCCATTCCGGTGGCGTAACCCTGTCTTACCCTTTTCCATTTTTTTGCGCCATAATTCTGTCCAACAAAGGCACTCATCGCGCTCTGGAATCCTCCCGCCGTCATCCAGGATATTGCTTCAATCTGTGAGCCAACCTTTTGAACTGCAATCGGCGTTGCCCCCCAGCGTGAAATGATCCTTGCCAGCACCATTCCGATAATGGAAAACAGCCCGCTCTGCAAAGCAGTCGGCAATCCCAGGCCGGCAATCATTCTGACATGTGAAATATCAGGTTTCTTTAAAAGGTGGATTCCCGAGAAAAGAACCGGTGTCCTTCCTGCCTTGATGATAAAAATAAACGTTGCAATTCCCTGGGAGATTACCGTGGCCACTGCAGCACCAATAACCTCCAGCCTGGGGAAAGGACCAATCCCGAGTATCAGTAACGGATCGAGCACCACATTTGCAACAAGCCCGGTTAAATTGATAAAAAATGGGGTTTTACTGTCCCCATACCCATTGAATATGGCTGTGAACACCGGGTTTAGAAAATAAAAAACAAACCCGCATGACACAATAACCAGGTAATTTATTGCAGACTGTATAACCGCTTCTTCTTCAAGGTTAAAGAATCCTATCAGGCTTTTTCTGAAAACTATCATTATTAATCCGTATAAAAGGGCAAGGCATACAGCAATCTGAATGCTGTGCCTGACATATTTCTTAAGCCCTTTCATGTCATTTTGACCTGTTGATTGTGCCACTCCAACCTCTGCACCTATTTTAGCTATCAGTATGAATGCATTTGCAAGCCATGTGAAAAATCCGGCGGTTCCAACCGCTGCCACAGCCCCCGTTCCAATTTTCCCGACCCAAAACATATCAATCAGGCTATAAGCCATTGTGGCGAAACTTGTTCCCATAATCGGAAGAGCGAGCCTGAAAAGAGTTTTTGCAATGCTTCCTTCTGTCAGATTATATGTCTTTTTCATACGTGTGTCTTTCTCCCTGTCTTTGATTAGGTCCTTTATTGGATTTACTGCCATACATCCGAAGCAATAACCAAAATGCGCCGAACCAAAGATATTATAATGCATTTTCAGATATAAATACACCAAAAGAACAAGGTTTATAAATAAATAATCATTTCACGCAAAATTTTAAGCAACTAAAACAAGTTTTTCTTCCGTTTTTGCAATTCACGCACAAAATTATGCAGTTTATGCAAAACCTGTTGACAGATCCTTTTTTCATTCATATTATATTTACAAATATTGTATTTAAAGAAAATATTTATGTTAATCAGCTTGCGGTGAACACCGTAATCATTTGTTGCGTTTTACTATGGGTTTTGTTGAGCCTGTGTGGGTTCCTGAGTTGCTTAGCTGTAAGACTATACAAGGAAAGTAAAAGAACAAGTCTTGGTTTAAAGGAGTGGAAACCATGAAGAGCTTTAAAAAGAGAATTGCAACTACTATTATCATATCTTTGATTTTAAACCTCCTGCCGGTGGGCAGCATCCAAGGTTTAATATTTCCGGGAAATATAACACCCGGCATTGTTGCAAAAGCTGAAGAAACAATAAATTTTTCTGATGTTCCGTCCTATGCCTGGTACTACGAGGACCTGCAGTACATCCTGAAAGATGAAAGAAAGATTTTCGCGGGTTATCCCGACGGTACGTTCAGGCCGAACGAGACACTTACTGTAGACATGTTTATCAAGTTAATCATAACCATAATGGGCCACAGGGTTGAAAACGGCATCGACTACTGGGCTTCAACATATATAGAAAAAGCTATAGACGAAGGCCTTATAATACCTTGGCAGGATTCGCACTTAACATTCAGAACCAAAGAAGATCCGTACGCAGGGTATAAAAATCCAATAAGCCGCGGAGACATGGCATTGATAGCAGGAAGGGCAATAGACAGGATCATTGAAAATCCTGAATACAGGGATCAAATTGCAATAAGCAGTCTTATAAAAGACTACCACCAAATATCCCCAATCATTAAAGCCAGTGTTGTCAGGCTCTATGACTTAGGTGTTCTAACGGGTTATCCCGATGGTGAGTTTAAACAAAGAAATTTCCTTACACGTGCTGAAGCTGTAGCGGTGATAAGAAGAATAATTGACCCATCCGCAAGAATACGGGTAGAATTACCTGTTTTTGCAAATCCGAGTCCTACACCCATTCCTGTAAGTGAGCTTAACCGCCCCCCGAAGAAGGATTTGGGAAACGGTGTTGTGGAAGTTGAAGGTATCAGATTTGATCCCGAAAAAGATACTGTCAACACGTCAAATAAGGCTATGAGAATTTTAAAGGCAGAAGAATTTGTAGGTGTATTTCTTAAATATCTGAAATTCTACGAACATGAAGGCAAGGTACGGGTGCGTGGGTATATTCCGGAACTGCCAGATGGGTATGAGTGGATGATCTCAATAAATTGTGGTGCAAAAAAACAAAATGACTTAGGCTTTTCTGACTGTATTCTGTCAAATAATAAAAACGATCCTCCTGAATACAGATTGCCTTTTAACGGAGAAGCATTTGATATGCCGCTTTATACGGATAAAGACAATATAGAATCAATAGCCCTGATTTTTGAAATATTAACACCTCGGAATGCGTCGGGTGGAAGTTTCTTTATTTCATTAACTTTAAACAGATACAGCAGACATGATGCAATGGGTGGACACTCCTTAGTTCGTGAATTTGAATCAAGGGGGTTCTTTGAATGGTAAAAAGAATTTTATTTCTGCTGCTAATAATACTATCAGCCATTCCCTTTTTCTGTGCTTTTTCTCAGTCGTCATATCAATTTGGTTCTTTTAATGAACTGGTTATAGGTTCTCCACCCGAAAACGCTGGTGAACATATTGCAAAAAAAGGTGGCTGGCAATTAATTGAGTTCTGGCATTATTCGGGAGGATATTGGAAAGCAACAACCAAAACAGAGAATGGCACTAAAGAAGTGACAATACTCGATAAAGAAGCAGACAATTGGATGTGGACAGATATTAATTTTCTTACGGAAAAAATATATCAGAACAATTTTGCTCTTGAATACAAAATATACCACCCTCAGGAGGTATTGAATGCATTGGCTGCTGGTGCATCAATAACCCCGGTAATGAACATTGACACAGGAACTCTCAGATATTCCGATGAATACACTATCCCAACTAATTTTTTCAACTTTGAACAACTACCGGCAGGTTCACCTTCTGATTTACCCAAAAAGATAGAGTGTAACATATATGATTATTACCTAATAGTCAGAGCATTGCCAAAACTAAACTGTTTAAAGAATACAAATTTTCAGAAAGTAGTAAATTTTAATTATCCTCACCGCATTCCTATAGTTCAAACCGGATTTGGAAGCCTTGGTTATGCCATGTATTATCATGATGCAAACAGGGCGGGTGTTGCATATTCCCCAGATCCCTTTTACGGAGAAAGACACCTTCTGCCATTCTATGTTATACAGGACATATCCGGCAATTTAATACCTAATATTCCAATTACTGTTAAGGATGAGCCTTACGAAAGAGTGGACGAGCTCAGTAATAACCTTCGCATCGGGTATGGAACCTTCGCAAATGCAGGAGCTGTATCAATACGTTTCTGGTACCCGATACGGATTGACTATTATACCGTTTTCCCGGAAGCAACACCGTCACCTGCTCCAACTCTTACGCCAGACCCAACACCTTCGCCTACTCCACCAGCACGCAATACTGACGATACCGAAACCCTTAATACCGTTGACAATTCCTCCATGGACGAGAATTCACAGGTTCT